>Ga0206123_10000533_pt1 | contig 37566 bp, 35 predicted proteins | sample Helgoland_Spring_2_FD_160086 | JGI IMG/M metagenome (GOLD analysis project Ga0206123, IMG submission 160086) | Pelagic subsurface seawater microbial communities from Kabeltonne, Helgoland, North Sea - Helgoland_Spring_Bloom_20160316_1 | ecosystem: Environmental > Aquatic > Marine > Epipelagic ...
CTAAAGCTTGTTACGAGAAAAACGATAACAAACATAAAGAACAAATTACTAGGGATTAAGATGTCTTTAAAATTCATTTTTTTTTACAAAGATAAAAAAATTAGATGAATTAGCAGATACTACTGTATTTAGGTAGTCAGATTTAATTATAATTAAACATTTATTGCTGTAAATTATATATATCTTAATCTAAATATAACAAATAATAGATATCCTTAATGCATAATAATGTTGATTTAAAATTTCATAAACAAGCCTAACGCTACTTTTTAAAATATTTAAAAACTTCAATACCTAGAGAATATATTGTAATTTTGAAAAAAAATTAAAAGTTAATGTTCAGTTTTTTCAAAAAACATCAAAAACCTTTATTTGAAGGACTTTGTGATATTCACAACCATTTGTTGCCGGGCATAGATGACGGTAGCAAAGATGTAGACACATCAACAAAAATGCTAAATGCTTACTACGAGTTAGGGATTAAAAGTGTTATTCCTACACCACACATTTATAAAGAATTATACCCTAATACTCCAACAACCGTAAAAGACGCATTTGAGCTTTTAAAACAACATAAAACTCCTGAAAATACCATAAAAGTTAACTCCTATGCTGCTGAGTATATGGTAGATGAGGTTTTTATGAAAAATCTTGAGCAAGCTTCACCATTATTGCTCTTAAATGATACTTATATTTTAGTAGAAATTAATTTTTTTGGCCAAACTACGATGTTGAAATCAGCTTGTTTTAACTTATGCCAAAAAAATATTACTCCAATACTGGCCCATCCAGAACGCTATCATTTGATCAAAGACATCTCTGAATATCAAAATTTAAAAAATCAAGGGTTCTACTTTCAATTAAATGCCTTATCCCTTATGGGACAATATGGACCCGAGGTCAAACAAAAAGCAGAAAAATTACTGAAGGAAGGGTTGTATGATTTTGTGGCTACTGACGCCCACAGCGTCAATGACCTAATAAAACTTAAAAAGTTAAGCCTTTCAAAAAAACTAGGAATGCAATGGGAAACGATTCGAGAATTTCAATCAAACTTATTTTCCTAAAATTAAAAAAATACCATCCATAAAAAAACCACCGTACTGCGGTGGTTTTTTTATAAACGAAATAATATATATTAAACTTCTTAATCTTCATCTCTTCCATACCCATAGCCATAACCATAGTTATACTTGTAGGTATAGCTGTAACGGTATTTATAGCTGTATCGATATCCATAGCCATAACTAGAAGAAGATGCAGAAGCAATAAGACCATTCAATACCATTCCAAAAGGCGGCATATTTTCACGGCTATGCATCTCTTTAATAAAAGGAAATATATTCTTATCCGAATATTGAGCTCTAGACACATACACAACCAAATCACACAAAGGTAATAAAGGTGTGGTATCACTTACTAGCAATAAAGGTGCAGAATCAATAATGATAAGATCATAACTTGATTTTAGAATTTCTAACAATTCCTTCATACGAGGACGCATCAATAATTCTGAAGGGTTTGGAGGTATAGCCCCTGACAGTAAATAATCAATTTCATCAATCGATTTTCCTTTTACTATCAACTTATCTAAATCATTATAGTTCACATCATTTAAAAAAGTAGAAAGCCCTATATTACCACGTTCAATACCTAACAAGGCATGCACCTGAGGGTTTCGTAAATCTGCTCCAATTAAAATTACTTTTTTACCCAATGCGTTATAACTTTGCGCTATATTATAAGACACAAATGATTTCCCTTCACCTTTAATGGTAGATGTAGTAATAATCACTTGAGGTTTATTTTGATTCAATAAAAAACTCATACTCGATCGAATCACTCGCGTAGATTCGGCTATAATACCACGATCATCATTATTAGAATAGTTTTCGTCAAAAGGTACCTCACCTAATATACTGAAACCAGGTAAGCCTTTTTCTAAATCTTCACGAGTATTAATTTTTGTATCTAGGATTTTTAATAAAAAAAGTAATCCAAAAGGAACGATAAAACCCAAAAATATACCTCCAAAATAAATGACATTTCTCTTAGGTGCGACAGGGGCATTTGCTGAAATTCCGTAGCTTAGTACTTTTAAATTGGGCTGAACGGAAACATAACTTATGGAAGCTTCCTCTTTTCGTTGAGATAAAAACACTAAGAGATCTTCAGCAAATTTAAATTCTCTAGCCAGGGTTCTCATGTTGTAGCCTTTTTCGGGTAAACCTGAAACAATACCCACGGTTTCATTATTTACCTTTTTATAGCTAGAAAGTGAAACTTGTAAATTTTCAATATATCGGGTGATTCCCTCAAGATTAGCTTTTTTAATTCTCACTAACTGGTCATTAATTTGTTTTATAACTGGACTATTATTTGTTGTACTAACTAATAAATTATTTCTCTCTATTACAAGTGTATTGTAGGATGTCAATAACTCATTGATACTGATATCCGAAATGCCTATATTGCCCGGCAAAATTTCAAAACTATCTTGGTTTTTTAACTGTGATAATATAGAAGTTGCAATATCTAATTGAACTTGTAATGTAAATGAAGCCTCTTTTTCTTTAATTATCTTGGATAGGGCATTACTTGTTTGAATATTTGCATCATAAATACCATTGTCTATCTGATATTGGATAGTTTTTTTTGAAATACTTTGGATAACACTCGTGAGCTCTTCTAATCGCTCATCAATAAAAGTTATGGTGGCTTTGGATAAAAGACGTTGATCAGTTATTCTATCTTCAATTATTACATTAATTAAAGTGTTTAATATTTTATCATTACGTTTTTTATTTGTTCCTGATATTGATAGATTTATAATTTCACCATTCTTCGCTACTGAATTTGCTGAAATTCTAAGTTTAAGGGAATTAACAGCATTTTTCAAAGGAATATTTGATACTGTAAATTTTTTTTGACCTACATTGATAGAATCATTAGAATTAAAATAGAAATATTCATTATCTAGTGTTTCATATTTTTTTGTTTTAAAATTTAAAACTCCATTTGAAATCAATATTGAACCATTAGAAAAGGACAATTCCCATCGCTGATATTTTTCTAAATTCTTAAATTTGAATTCGAAGGGGATTTCATCACCAAATAGTAAACTAGAACCTACTCTACCTATTTCTGTGACATTTTTTTGAAGATTTATTTTTTTTACAACCTTAGCTATAATATGATTAGAGGTTATTACTGCAATGTCATTTTGTACATTAACTCTAGTTCCAAATAAACTCGTAACCTCTGTGGTTAAAAAAGAACTAGAGGCATCTGATTGAGTGATTTGAACCTGAGCTAAACTTGAATATATAATTGGTGTATATCGGAGGTATAGGTAAGAACCCAATAATGCCATTAGTAAAGTCAATAAGAACCAAGGCCAGAAAAATAAATAATAAGAAAATTCTTTTTTTATGTCAAAACTGTCCTCATTATTTATGTTTGATATATTTTCAATAGTATTATTCATATAAATTATCTTATCAAGATTATAGTACTTAAAAGAATTGAAGCTATACTCAGTACTGTAGAAATATTTCCAACTAGCCCAGCACTTCTAACTTTTTTCGTGTTAGGATTAACTATGATGACATCGTTAGGTTGAATATTTTGGTATGGGCTACTTAAAAAACTTGCACTAGTTAAGTCTAGTTTAGTGGTTGTTCTTTGCCCATCAGATTCTCTAATAAGCACAATATCCTTTCGATTTCCGTCTATGGTTAAATCTCCTGCCAAACCTATTGCTTGTAAAAAACTGATATTATTTTCAGTAAATGTGTAGACTCCAGGGGCATTTACTTCACCCAAAACGGTTAATTTAGCATTTAATAAGCGAACCGAAACAATGGGATCTATTAAGTGGCCCTCAATTTCCAATTTTTCTTGTATATCATTTTTTAAAGTTTCTGTGGTTTTTCCGGCCACTGAAATTGATCCCAAAACTGGGAAATTAATTGTTTTATTACTAGAAACTAAATAGCCATTAAGCAACAATAAATCCAGAGAATTACCAACATTAGCTTGAGGTAAAATTTTATTGTAAGGAATCGATGCTTTTGCTTCTAGAGAAGTGACATCGATTTTTAAAATATCATTTTCCTGAAAAGTATTCTGTAAGAAAGTTATTTCACTAACATCTGTAGTGTTTAAATCTTGTACATACAAAACTTGTTTTTTTGAAACACAAGAAGTAATGAAAAAAAATACCAATATAACTAATACCTTTAATTTTGTAAAAAAATTCATATTTAGTTTAATTTATTATTTGTTCTGATTAAATATTTGTTAATATTATCAAATGGCAAAATTAATGTTTTATTGATAATTTGAAAGATAAATAAAATAAAATAATTTAAATTTAACCAACAAATACTTATAAATTAAAAATTACGATTGGGTAAGTCTTTAAACCACTTTTCATAAAGTCTAGTTTCTGGGTAAACTATAGCCCAAGCCGTCATAAAAATTAACTTACAATCTAAAAATACAGAACGATTTAATTGATACCACATCTCTAGTTCACCCTTGTAGGGTGCAATTACTCTTTTATAAAAATCATGTGGGTTTTCTCTTTCAGAGGCTTCTGAAATTAGGGATTCCTCATCTCTAAAAACAATGGAACCTATACCAGTTAAACCTGGTCTGACGTTATATATCTTTTGTTGAACATCTTCAGAGTATTTTTCAAAGTCAATTTGCATTTGTGGTCTTGGACCTACTATAGCTAAATCACCAATTATGATATTCAAAATTTGAGGTAATTCATTTATTTTAGATTTCCTCAAGAAAGAACCAAAGGGTAAAACTCTTGGATCGTTTTTAAGGGTTAAACTACCTGAACCCATGTTTGCACTATTTGCTAGCATGGTCGCAAATTTAATTATTTTAAAATTTTTATTCTTGTAACCTACTCTATTTTGTAAATAAAACACTTTATGCTCTCCTGTTAAAAGAAGTATAATAATAATAGGGACAAATAAAGGTAATAGAACTAAAAGTGTTAGAACTGCTAATAGTTTATCAATAATTCTTGGCATAACTTACATTTTTTGATCTAAATGTTTACCAGTTTCTATGTGCATAAAGTCTGGAACATATTTTTTAATAACAGATATAATATCTGATTTATTTGTATTAAGGTTATTGAATACTTCTTCAAAACTAAATTTTAAGTCTTCATAAGATATGTTTACATCTGGAGAATTAATAAAACCTAATGAATCATATGTATTAATATCATAATCTTCTTCCTCTGTGTAGAACTCTTCATAAGCTTTTTCTCCAGAAGTATCAGTCTTAAAGAAATAAATTGGGTATTTTTTTGGATTATTTTCAAAATCAAAATCTTTCGCTTCTTTTTCTGATTGTACTAATTTTGGAACAAATCCATTCTGATTTAAAAAGTCTATAGCAATTTCTTTAAAATAGATTTGGTCATTATGAAAATCTAATTTAGGAAAGAAAATATTTCCTGTTTCACCCAAGAAAGTAGCTAATAAACATATTTGCCCTGATTGTTCTGGAGTTACAAAAAATCGTTTAATATCTGATGGACAACTTAGGGGTTGTTTTTTATTTAATCTATAAACAAATCCATCTAACAAACTTCCGTTTGAAAAAGCAACATTAGCAAACCGAGCTGTTGATACTCTAAAATTATTTTTTTTTGAAAGAATTATTTTTTCCATTAAACTTTTAGATGCTCCCATGACATTGACAGGATTCGCTGCTTTGTCAGTAGATACGCTGAAAAAATATTTGGGTGGGTTTAGTTCGCATAAATTTAAAAGCTTGATTGCTCCATAAATATTATTTTTGATTAAAGCCTCCACAGAAATTTTATCCTTCTCAGATCTTACGTGCTTATGTGCTGAAAAGTTGGCAACAACCTGCCATCTCTCTAAATCAAATATTTTATCAAAAGTTTTACTCAGTAAGTTTACAGGATAGGTAATATATTCTGGGTTATAATCTAATAGTTTAGAGCTTCTTAAATCTCTAGTTAATTCTGCTAAACCATTTTCATTAATATCTACAACTACTATCTTGGAGGGTTTGTAGTTTAAAATTTGCTTAATATAATTAGAACCAATAGTCCCTGCACCACCTATGACTAAAACACAATTATCATTAATTTCATTAAACAAAATGTTGTAATGATTGTCAATATCTTTATGAAAATCTATTTTTTTTGGTATTATGTTATTCATGTGTTGAGGTTAAACTATTGTATGCTTCACGGATAGTATTCGTGATTTTTTCTAACTGAATTTTACTTAAATTATTGTAAATAGGTAAAGAAATTTCATTAGCATACAAACTATAGGTATTTGGATAGTCCTCTATTTTGTAGCCTTTATTTTTAAAGAGTGTTAACATCGACATAGGAATATAATGAACATTAACAGCAACTTCTTTGGAACTTATATATTCAATCATTTGATCTCTTTGGTCTTCATTAATATCATTTATTCTTAGCATATACAAATGATATGATGATTCGCTAATACTGTTTATTGATGGAGGGAGCAAAGCCCATTTATATTTTGAAAAATAATCATTATAATATTTAAAAATATCTTTACGTTCAGGAAGTAATTTATTTTTATAAACCTTAATCTGTGCTAGTCCCACAGCAGCACAAATATCTGGCATATTTACTTTTAGTCCCTGATCTACAATATCATAACGCCATCCTCCTACTTTTGATTTTTCGAAAGCACTTTTGTTTTGACCATTAAGAGATAAATATCTTAAATATTGTAAAGTATTTTTATTATCAAAAGGCTTTGGAAGATTAATACAAATAGCTCCACCTTCACCAGTAGTAATATTTTTTACAGAATGTAAAGAAAATACAGTAATATCGGTTGCGGTTCCAGTAATTGAACCCTTGTATTTAGCTCCAATTGAATGAGCAGCATCTGAAATGACTAATATCCTACCTAACTTTTCTTGAATGTTAACCTCTGGTTTAAAAAGAGAAATAATTTCTTTTTGGTTGACTAAATCCATAATAGCATCATAATCACAAGGCCAGCCACCAATGTCTACTGGTATAATTACTTTTGTTTTTTGTGTAATGGCTTTTTTAATATTAGCAACATTAATATTAAAATCATCATTAACATCAACCATAACGGGTGTTGCTCCCATATTCATCACACAAAGCGCTGTGGCACTATAAGTATAAGCCGGAATTATGACCTCATCTCCAGCTTTCACACCAAACCAACGGAGCATTAACATAGCACCAGAAGTCCAAGAATTAACACAAAGCACAGCTTCAGCTTTGGTTAATTTTTCAAATTCTTTTTCTAATGCTTTAGTTTTAGGTCCTGTAGTTAACCAACCAGTATTGGTTAAACAATCCATCATTTCAGCAATTACACCTTGATTAATTACTGGTAAAGAAAATGGTATTTTCATTATATAAATTTAAACATTTGTATAGTTTTTTTTGTTTGCTCTCCAATTTTCCATCCATTTTTTGAATAAGCTTTTATAGCATTAATATTTTGAAGTTTTACAGACAATGAAATTTTTTTAATTTCATTATTATTTTTCGCTATGTTCTCAAATTCATTTAAAATAATACCACCAATTCCTTTACCTTGATTATCTTTTCTTAAACCTATAACAACTAAACCCATAAAAGGGCAAAATTCTTTTTTATTTATTGTTTCAGCAGTTTTGTATAGACCAATCTTAAGTAAAATATTTTTTTTGATATAGGTTATTTTTTTTATGTTTTCAGGGTGAAAAATTAACCAAGGTCTAATTAAATATGAGATTAAAAAAGTGTTAAATGAATATTGTGAGATACTTGTTACAGCACCATGAAGACCTTTTTGTTTTGTAATAATACCTCCACAATAACCTATAATTTCTTTATTTTTATTTTCTATATGGAATAAAATACCTCGATCGCTAGTTATATACCATTCCATCATTTTTGAAATAAAAGTGTTACCCATTTTCGAAGATAAAGCATTAGGGAATGCACTCTTGTGACATTCAACAATATTTTTTAAGTCTCTGGTTGTTGTTGTAATACAATTCATAATTTACTGTTTAATTTTTTAATCCTATCCAACAATCGTTTAGCAATATTTTTTCGATCAAAATTTTTAGTTGCAAAAATATTTCCTGATTTTCCATAAGCTGAAGCCTTTAAAGGGTTATTTTCTAATTCAATTAATGCTTTAGCCAACGATAATTCATTTTCAGGCTCAAAATAAATCCCTGCCTCTCCTTGGTCTACAAATAATGATCTTGCTTCTCCATCAACTCCAAGTAAAATAGGTTTAGACAAACCCAGTGCATCAAATATTTTTGAAGGAATTGCTCCTAGAAATAAATCTAATTTTTTTAATGGAACTATATACCCATGGCATGCCTTTATCATTTTTAAAACTTCTATTTTTGGAGTATTAGGTATAAAGATTACACCTGTTTTTAGCTTTTCATTTAAAGCTTCTAATCTTTGTTTGTCTGGACCATCACCTATAATAACAAATGCAACTTTTTTTGACAAAGTAAACTCATTATTTACTAACCAGTTTTTAGTTTTAATAATGACATCTAAACCTTGAGCATGACCAATAATTCCTGCGTAAACATAAACTTTTTTCCCTTCTATACCATACTCTGTTATCCAATCTTTATTTTCTGGAACCTCATATACTTCTTTGTCTATTCCATTCGGTAGCCAAAGAGTTGAAATATTTGGAAATCGTTTGTTGATGTTAGCTACGATTCCTTGTGTTTGGCCAGTAACTAAAAACGATTTCTCATATAGATATTTTTCTAATCTATAAGCTAAATTTAAAAAAAAATTATTGTTTACAATATCTAATTTTTCAGCAGATTCTGGCCAAAGATCAGATACATTAAAAATTAGTTTAGCATTCAACCTTCTGGAGAGATATAACGCAGAAATTCCTAAAAACAATGGTGGAGACTCACAAATCACATAGTCAGTTTTAGATAATTTATTTGAAATTCTAATAGAAGAGAGAACAAATGAAAAGTAATTTAACAATCGTTTTAATACTCCTTTACTTTTTGAAACATAAATTTTGGATCTATGTACTATAATTCCATCTATTTTTTCCTTTTTGTAGGATAGCCCATTATATCCCTCAAATATTTCCATTTTTGGATAATTTGGCATAGCAGTTAAAACTTCGACAACACAGCCATTCTTAACTAGGTTTAACGCTAAAGAGTGAAGTCTATTTTGTGGTGCACCAGTTTCTGGCGGATAATATTGAGAGAGTATTAAAAATTTCATTTATTAGAAAAATGTTCTATAATATTTGATACAATTTTTTGTGATGCTAAACCTCCACCATAGAGTTCTATTTCTTTGTGAAAAGTTATTGATTCAAAACACTCTACACCGTCAATAATTTTCTTAGCATCTGCTCCAACAATTTTATTGTAACCATGACTTACTAATTCAGACCATTCCGTTTGATCTCTAGTAGTGATACAAAATTTATTAAAAAAGTACGCTTCTTTTTGAAGACCTCCGCTGTCAGTAATCACTAATCTTGAATTTTTAATCAGTTGAATCATGTCAAAGTAACCAACTGGAGCTATAATTTTTATGTTTGTATTTAGTTTAAATTTATTTAATAGTTGTTTTGTTCTCGGGTGAATTGGCAAAACTAATTGATACTTTTCTGGTAGATTATTTAATCCTTTAATTATAGAGGCTAACCTATCCATATTATTTGTATTTTCAGCTCTATGCAAAGTGCAAAGGTAGTACTCATTCTTTTTGATATGCATGTGTTTCAAAATATCTGAATTCTGATCTGCTTGTTTTTCATAAAACAAAGCTGCGTCTTGCATGACATCTCCAACATTAAATATTAAACTATCAAAATTACTAAAGCCTTCTCTTTCCAAGTTATCTATTGCTGTTGAAGTAGGACAAAATAATATATCACTGATTCGGTCGGTCAAAATTCTATTAACCTCCTCGGGCATTGCCATGTTAAAACTTCGTAAGCCTGCTTCAATATGTACTACTTTTATATGTAATTTTTTTGCTGCTAAACCACCAGCTAATGTAGAATTAGTGTCTCCATATACCAATAAGTAGTCAGGTTTCTCAAGAATTAAAATATTTTCAATTTCCTCTAACATCCTACCTGTCATTGCACCATGTGAAAGAGAATTAATATTTAAGTTATATTTCGGGTGTGGAATTTGCATTTCCTCAAAAAAAACATCAGACATGTTTTTATCAAAATGCTGGCCAGTATGAAGAATAACTTCTTCAATATTAGTATGTTTTTTGAATTCTCTTGAAAGTGCCGCAGCTTTAACAAACTGGGGTCTAGCTCCAACAATAGTTACTATTTTCATTATGTTTTATATTTTTGAAATCACTGCTTTAATTTTTCCAGATGATGTTAGAGGTAATTCGTTAACATACTCAAAAAAAATCTTTATAGAGTCTCCTAGTTGATACTTGAGTCTATCAGTCATGATTGCTTCAGAATTTACATCATTATAACAATTGTCGTCAATTACAAGTTTCAATACAATATGAGAAATAGATTGTTGTATAATTTGACTAGCAATTAATCCATTAATATCAATAAATATACTATGAAATCTAACCATAATATTTCCATTTGGTCCAGTAACAACATCTTCAATCCTTCCATTTATGGATTTAACAATTGGCATTTGTCTTTGATTATTGAAATTATTTATATTTCCCAATGATATTCTATCACCAATTTTATATCTGATTAATGGTTGATCATAATTTAATAAACCAGTTGAAATTAATTCTCCTATTTCATTTTGCTTAACATTTTTCCCTTTTTCATCTAACACCTCAATAATTCCAACATCTGGGCTATTAAATAATTTGCCGTCATTTGATTCACTAATTAGACCACAAGCTTCAACACCACTGTAGGAATCATAAACTTTACAATCATAAACTTTCTCAAGAGTTCTTCTCATTTCATTAGTAAGTGTTTCACTGGATGTGATTATAGCTTTCATTTTTGGTGGAATAATTCCTGCTTTTTCAAATTCTTTAGCCAACAAATAATTACTCATAGCATATCCTGTCATATATTCTACTTTCCCTTCAATTATTCCTTTTAAATAACTATTAATGTTACTTGGTCCTATATGATAAGTAGAGAAGTATGTTTGTTTTTCAAAATAATTATATCGGTAAAAAGGAGGAGAATTTCCTTTTAAAATTTTTCGACCTCCAATCATTCCTCTAGGAGTAAATCTATCTACTCCAGCCCACTCTCTAATTCTAACTTCAAAAGCAGCACTCCATTTTTGATGAAACTCCCTTGAATAGAAAATATTAGTAGGTGTACCTGTAGAGCCACTACTTGAATAAAAACTTCCTTTAATTCTTGTACTTGAAAGTAATTCAGTGGTTCCATATTGCCTTAATTCCTCTTTTTCTAGAAATGGCAGCTTATTTAAATTTTTTAATTTAAAAGTTTGAAAATCTGACAAACTAAAACCTGCATCCGTGTATTTTTTTTGATAAAAAGGAACATTTGTAAAAGCGTGAACTAAAAGTTTTCTTAATTCTAATTCTTGATATACATCCCATTGTTGTTTGGAAAAACTATTTCTTTTCCTGAAGAGGTTAACCTCTTTTTTAAAAACACCTCCAAAGCGTCTTTTTTTCCAATATAACCCGTACAATGACATGGCTATATTTTGAAAAAATACTGGAGCTTTAAAATATAAATTAGAATAACTCATGCTCTCTATTAATAATTTGAGAAATTCCATAAAGATATTATTTTACTAATATCATATTGTTCAGCTTTTTTCCTTGCCAAAAGGCTCAAGCTTGTTTTTAAATCATGGTTATGCATTAAATCTCCAATAATACTAGAGAAAGCTTTCGCTTCAAAAGAATTAATAAGAATAATATTTTTTTCATGCTCCCATGAATAAGGAATTTCACCAACTGAAGTCGATACAATGGGAATACCACACGCAGCTGCTTCAACAAGTGCATTTCCAAAACTCTCATATGAGGTTGTATTTAAAAAAATATCATGAGTTTGGTAATACAAAGGCAGATCTCCATGTGGAATTTTACCTAAAATTTCAATATTATTTTTAAGATTTAGACTATCAATTAATAGTAAACATTCTTTTAGTAGGCCTCTATCAGGTCCAATCATTGTTAATTTAACATCTGGTACATCCTTTTTTAACTCATTTACTATTCTAATGGCTAAAGATGGATTATAAATTTCATCAAAAGCACGAACCCAAAGAATAGAGTTATCAATTACTTTTGATCTATTATATTTAAAATCAATTAATGAAATAGGATTTGGAAGATAATTAATAGTCAATTTATATTGATTAAAATAATGAATTAGAAATTTTGAAGGACTTTGAAGTTTATCAATTTTTTGAATTGTTTTAAATACTATACTCTTATTTTTTTGATCATATTCTTTAAGTGCTCCACCTCGAAGTGTTCCAATTATTTTTTTTTCCCTAATTTTAGATGCCAACACAGCTAATTTTGTAAAAAAAAAGGCTTTACCACTATATATATCAACATAAATCTCATCATATGTAGTAATAAATAAAGACCAAATAAAATCAATTAATCTAAAAAGTTTATTATCAAACTTAGAACATAATCTAAATATTAATTTAGGATTATCTATTTGATTAACTATAGTCTCAACAACTCCCTTGGAGCCTCTAGTTTTGGAAAGATAGTTACCAATAAAAAGAATTTTTTTTTTTGAATTTAAACTCATCTTAAAAATTAAATAAATTTAATAACTTTTCCTGGAACACCTCCATATAAAGAGTTTTTTGGAACAATATTACGAACAACTGTATTGGATGCAATTAAACATCCTGACTCTATTTGAGAACCTGCTGTAATTGTACAGTTAGAAGAAACCCATGTTCCTTTGCCAATTTTGATTGGTTGAGATTGTGGTATACCATAACGAAAGCTACCTTCAAATTTTGTATGGTTCGAAGAGGTAATAACAGATTTAGGTCCAAACATCACCTCATCCTCTATAACTATAACCTCAGATGCATTAAACCAGTTACCTAAAGCTACATATACATTAGATCCAATATGAATGTTTTTTGAATTATAAAAAGTTACATTACGACCTACTCGAAAATTTTTTCCACACGATCCAAAAAATGGTCTTATCATTGCGCCTCTCAATCTTAAAAAAAGAACATTATCAGGAAGCCAATTTGTTAGTACTAGTATTGCATGCAATGGCCATAAATAACGTAAATTAGTATACATACCTTAATCTATTTTTAATTAAACCAATAAATATTAAAGAAATAGACCAAAATTTCTCTTTTTCTATTTTTTTAATATTCATTTATTTCATTTTTAATTTGTGAAATTAATAATTTCGATTGATTTTGTAGAGTAACTGTTTTTGCTTTTTCGTATCCGTTTATAATAATCTTTCTTCGAAGAAATTCATCTGAAATTAAAGACTCTACGGCATCAACAATTTCGTTAACAATTTTGGGTTCAATTAATAATGAATTCTCTTTGTCATCTAATAAAAAAGGAATACCACCCACTTTTGTAGCAATAACAGGTGTACTTTGTCCCATTGCTTCCCAAATAGTTCTTGGAAACCCTTCATGAAAGCTTGGAATTATATATATATCTGAATTAAAATACATTCTATTCAATTCAGCACCAATTTTCTTTCTTCCATGAAATTGAACAAACTCATCTAAACTATATTCTTTTACTTTTTCAAATAACGCGTTCAATACTGGTTTATTTGGATTATCCTCCCATCCTACAAAATGAAGTCTTAAGTTAGGACGAACAGTATAAAGAATTTTAAATGCATGAACTAGTTCAAGTAAACCTTTACTAAAATCAAATCTGCCAGTATAAAGTAAATGAATTAATTCACCCTTGCAGGTATCATCTCTTTTCTTCATATCATATGCCTGAAGCGTAGTTGTTCTAACTTCAATTATTTTTACAGCTACTGTGCTATACTTAGATTTTAACATATTTGAGTTCACAAATATGACTCTATTTTCTATTACACTAGTTAATGCTTTATCTATTTTTTTTACAAGAAGCTTAACAAAGAAGTCTCTAAAACCTGAAATTTTCATATTATTAGCTCCATGAAGATAATCACCAACTAAAAAATAAAATAATTTCTTTCGATTTACGAAATAACTAAACCCTACAGACAGAGGAGATGGTGATCTTACAAGCATAGCATCTACACTTTTAATTTCTTCTCTAAATTTTCCTAATAAAGTCCAGGAAAAGAAAAAACGCTTCCAAGCAGCTTGTTTCTTGCCTAAATTAATCCAACGAATATTATTTGACACGAGTTGATAATCCGGTAATTTACTATTATTGGGAGCTTCATGCATAAATAATACAAGTTCATCTACACATTGTGCTAATGAATCAAGAAATACTCCTTGGTATCCATTAATATACAATTTACCATTATCATTGTAAATTTCAGTATGGTAGTAGTATCCTAATTTCATTTATTATTCTTATACTTTGAGATAAATTTTATTTCTCTATATCTTGACATTAAATAGATTGCAAATGAAAGCTGAAAAAAGAAATACAACCCCGAAAGATCAATTGTTAACAATGTTAAACTAAATGTAATTAAGCTTATAATAAGTGCCGATTCAAATTTAGAAATTTGAGATTTCAATTTTTTAAATAATATTAATTTTGATATGTTTATTAGATTTCGAATCCAAATAAAAACTCCCATCATGCCAAATACACCACCAGCTAGAATAAAAGATAAATATTGATTGTGAACTAAAAAGTTATTTCCATTTCCAAAATATAATTTGATGTTATTAATTCCTTTTCCCAATGGATAGTTTATAAAATTATCAATAAACAGTTCAATCAATAAAAACCTAGATTGGGTAGTTCTTGCCTGGTATTCGGAATCAGTAAGATTAAACCTTCCAGATATTGCATCAATAGTGCCCACGTAATTAAGATATAAATTGATAAAAATGATTAATAAAGGAAATGAAATAATAAAAAACTTTATACTCAGTTTATTATTAGTTAAATAAAGTATTAATCCAGCAATCAAGGTAAATAAAGTGTTACTTCTACTTTCAATGAGTAAGCATAAAGAAATAGTTATTATAATTAAAAGATAGCCGATTTTTTGTTTTGTTTTTGAAAAACTTATTAAATAAGATGCTAAATAAATTGCTGATGTAGATAATCTTAATCCAACGATATGATGATTTAATACGTTATCAGATTTAAATAATTCAGAGTAAACTAATATTGCATTTCCAGAAAAAAGATTTATTACAACATAGATTGTCCAATAACTAAACATTCCAATCATTGTAAAATTGAGCAAATACTGTAATCGTTCTTTTCTAAAAGAAAATGAAATTGACCCAGCAGAAAATATAAATAAGCTAAAAGCGGTAGTTCTGGATATAGCCTCAGTTAAATTAGGCGAAAAAAACAACCCTGAAAGCATTCCTAATATGATTAGCATAAAAGCAATATAAATTCTGTTATTTTTAAGATATTTTATTTTTTTTAGATTAACAATCCCAGCTAGAACAAAACACAATCTTCCAAGGCTTAATGGACTTCCCGGAATATTTACTAGAAATGTAGATGTATCTATAACTTCTAGTAAAGTAGGAATTAGTAATAATATGACAATATTTATTGTTGTTACCTTCATTCACATTCTAGTTGATTACTTTATGTAGTTGCTTAGCACATTCCTCAACGGTATAAGATTTGCTCAAGTCATATATATTCATAGTTTTTCTATTAGCTAATTCTGGATTGATTAAAATATCAATACAAGCATTACAAATTGCTTCCGGATTTCGAACTTCAACAAAAGATACTTGTTTGCTGTTAACGATTCCGGGAATTCCGCCAACTGAAGTTACTACAATTGGGAGTGAATAAGAAGCTGCTTCCCAAATTGAATGTGGGAAACCTTCGTGCCATGATGGCAAAATAAAAATATCACATTTCAAATATATTGCAAATAAACCTTTACCAAACTGCTTAAAACCAGCAAAATTAACTTGACTATTTAAATTATAAGAATCTATTTTATTTTTTAATAGAGCAATATAAGTATCAGATCCCTTTCCAATAAATGTAAGATTACCTTTATACCCTTTTTTATTGTAGAGATATAATGCATCTATAAGTTCTTCTACTCCTTTATCATGAACAATTCTTCCGCAAAAAACCCAATTTATTTCATTTTTTGGAATAAACGGACTGTAAGCTGGAATTTCGTTTATAGAAAGTGTATTGGTTGGAATATAAATAGCAGGAATATTTAGAACACTACTTAATTCTTTTACAATTTCTGGAGAGTTTGCAAGCACTTGTGATTTTTTTGCAATTTTTCTAAGACAACGTAAATGATAATAATATCTATAAATAAAAAATAAGCTTAGAATATTGAACTGAAATATAGGTTTACTAGCTTTAATACTACCAACTAATAAAAAATATTTTGTTTTACATTGTGCATTTTTAAAAACTAAATACTGACGAGGAGTGATACCTCTAATCAAGAGTATATCATAGTTTTTAGAAACCTTTTGGACTTTTTCTTTAAGTTCTTTATTTGGTGTAATCATTCTTTTTTTTATAGCTACACCAAATGACTCAAGCTTTATGTTGTTTTTTTTTAATGGGGTATCTAAAGAGTCTAATTTTAAATTAACCTCAGTAAAAAGTAATCCTATGTTTGGAAAAACATCAGAAAGAGCCAAAATCCATCTCCCTAAAAAAGATTGTACCCATATAGTATCCTCATCTAAATATGCCAATCCATGATGATGAATCAAAAGTTTAGGAGCAGAATTATTTTTCATTTTTTTTAAATCTACTATTTCTATTAATTTTGAGGCCAATTAAGCGTGCAAAAAGAAAGACCCATGCCCCCCTATTGTACCATAATGTTGGGTTATATGATAATGCACTCCTAAAATGCTTAACAATTAATTTGGCACCTTTTACCTCTTTATGATCTCTCATTACTCCTATGTGCCAAGCTCCTTTTGTATGAGAAATTGCTCTTTTTACCAAAGGGATATCTTTTGGTAAAAAAGAATCTTTTTCTAGATATTCAGTTAGTACTTTCACCCATTCCTTTAAAAAATTTGGACCAGCTTCAACTGTTTTAGTACCTGGCATCATTCTAAAATTTGCAAATACCTCATCTGAAATATAGGACCCTTTTATATTGTTTACTTCAATTCTTAACCAGAACTCCATATCCATTACAAAGTGTAAATCTTTTCTTAAACGTCCTAGTTTTTTTAATAAGCTTTTCCGCATGAATAAAGCTGGTTGTTTCACTGGGTTCTTAAATAAAATCTTTTCAAGCGTTAATTCCTCTCCAATAGATCTTCCTATTACACGACCCTCTTCATCAATAATATTCACATCACTATGAACATATTCTATATCTGGATGGTTATCAAAATACTTGACTACATAATCAATAGCACCATGGTTTGAAACATCATCAGAATTAAGCCATCCTATGATTTCACCCTCACAAAGATCAAAAGCCTTATTAATAGCATTTGACTGGCCTTCATCTCTTTCGCTAATAAAGGTTATATTCTTTAAGGAACTAACATATTCTAGAGTACCATCATTACTTCCACCATCCATTATTATATGTTGCAGGTTAGGGTAAGATTGACTATGAATTGAATTAATAGTATCTTTTATGTACTTTAAAGTATTGTAAGAAGGGGTTACAAAACTAACCAAAGGATAATAAGATATATTATTATCTTTATTCATTAACAATATTTAAAAAATTCTCAGCAAATTCAATTGATCTTGATTTAATAGACTCTCTTGCTTTAGCTTCTAATTTAGAATCTATGGCTTTTGCTGTATTTAACCAATAATACTCAATCTTATCTGCTAATTCTTCTGCATTACTAGGGTCAAAATAAGCCGAATTTGGTGGCTGCTGCTCTTGATGAACATTTAGATTTGAAAGTATCATTTTTTTTCCTAAAGATTTGCATTCTTCAACTGTAGTACTCCAACCTTCAAACAATGAAGGATTAATTACAAAATCCGCATGACGCATTAATGCATACACTAAATGATGTGGAATTAAACCTAAAATTGCTATTTGATTCCGAATACCTAACTTACTTATTGTCTCTAACATTCCTGCAAGATAGGATGGGTTTCTTACATCAACTGGATTACCAGTTAACACAAGAAAAGGAGTAATACCTCTTTCTTTTAAAATATTAAGTGCTTTAAAAACTACCATATGATTTTTGTGTGCCCAAAACTGATTTGGCAAATACATAAATTTCTTAGGAATGTGATATTCAGAAGAAATTTCATCTACAGATTGCCCATAAACATTTTCTGGAACATGAGCAACAAAACGCATCACTCTAGTTTTATTCAAAAATTCGGGTGAAAACTTTTTAAAGTCATTCTTTGCATCTTGGCTACTTAATACAATACTATCTGCTAAATTAAAATATTTTGGCAATTTAATATTAAAACTTTTAATTGCCTGTTTTGTAAAAAAATCTGGTAAATGTATAAATTGAAAATCTGGCATCCAGTAAATTGATTTAGCTTTGCCTGATTTTAAGTATGAAGGAAAAATCACATCAATATTATTATCTTTTACAATGCGCGACATGAGAACATCTTTGTTAAGATACTTTTTAAATAATGAGCACCTTATTTTATCTATAAAACCTTTTGGTTTAGGAAGTTCTAAAACTTGACTCTCTGGAATTGGCATTTTAGCTGCATCAGATTTTGACGATACAATTAGAAATACATTTTTAAAATCAAAAGTTGGATGAACTTTTAACGCTTTTAATAAATTTACTCTATATGTTACACCACCAGTCCATTGACTTCCACCAAGTTCGTTTATAGCTATTTTCTTTGTATGCATTTTTTAATATTATGAATTACTAATTTTAAGTTCTTCCCAAATTTCCGAAATAGCAAGATTTACGTCTCTCTCAGGTTTCCAGTTTGTTTGATTTGTTAATTGAGAAATATCAGCTAATTGACTTTTTCGATCATTCTTTCTCATTCTAGATTTAACTTGAATAACTTCAATATCTAGCTTAGTAACTTCACGAAATATATCAATTAACTCTTGTATTGATCTTTCTGTTCCAGAACCAATATTAAATATTTTATCTTTTTTGAAGCTATTACAATCTGCAAGTGATTTAAGACCTGCAGCAATATCATCAACATGAATGTAGTCTCTTTTTGGGTAGAGGTTACCTAATTCAATATCTACTTTGCCTTCTTCAAGCTGATCTAATATTGCAGGTATCAGGTGAGGGTTTGTTTCATTAGTACCCACAGCATTAAACAGACGTGCAATTACTGTTTCTCCTCGTCCTTTTCGGTCATGATGCTCTACTAATTTTTCTGCAGCAAACTTGGTCATTCCATAAACATCACGAGTATCTATTACTTCATTTTCATTCAATGAGGTCTGAATTTCAGGGGAATAAATTGCACCAGTTGATGTAAATATCAATCTTGCAACTTTGCCTGCACAAGCTGTAAGAACATTTTGTGTGCCTTCAATATTAATTCTGATAGCTTCATTTGGATTTTCTTCACACTGAGGAATATAATGAACCGCAGCTAAATGAAACAAAACATCTGGTTTTACATCATTTACAAATTTACATATTTCTTCCAAATTAAGAATATCTCCTTTATGAACAGTAAGATTATCGTTTAAATTAATAAATTCTAGATTTCCAGTAGAAAAATTATCAAAAACATGAACACTTGTGTCCGTTTTTCCATAAAGATTAACTAGGTGAGAGCCTATAAATCCTGCACCACCAACAATTGCTATTTTCTTTGTCATTATATTTGGTATTTATTATTATTTAAATTTATTTTTTTATTAATTAATTTTTTTCTAAAATATTTTTAATGAACAATTTTATAAATAATCTAGTAAATTTTCTTTGTTACGAGCATGAAAAAGTGATATGTAATTACATCTTAAAAATTTAATAGTTGCTTTAAACTATTGTAGATTTAAAATTATTGCTTTTTACTCTTTAATAGTTAAGCGTCTGAATATTTACATTAAACTCTTTTTCATAGGTTGATTTTAATAAGTTAACTAACTTATCAGCCTGGCCTAATAGATCTTTAGAAATAGCATCTCTATTTTTAGCTATATTCTCCAAAAGTTTAGTGTCTTTAAGTGAAGCCAAATCATCCCATTTAATAGAATTTTGAGAGTAATCTATTCTATTTACAAGACTTGAAACTTTACCTTTATTACCTGTATAATCTATAGACACAAAAGGGATACCCATAGCAATTGAGAATATATGGCCATGATACCTCATTGCTAGTGAAATTGATGCATTATTAAGATAATTCATCTGCTCTTCAATGGTTAAATATTCTCTGTGGAAATCAACAGGAATAGATTTTGGAAGTGAATAACCTACTAATCTATTAAAAACACGATCATCACCACCCACATAAGGAGCATTCATTTGTAGTAAATCAATATTATAATTATTTTTTTTTGCAAATTCCGCAAAGAGTGAACAAATAACTTTTGCTGACTTAATATTGTTTTGTTCTAGTTCTTCTTTACTCATATCTGGAGCAAATTCAGGTGTATTTGCCCTTACCAATAAAGCAATTGAATTATTTTGTAAACTGTATTCATTATTTCTCTTTGACCATCTTCGAACAAATCCAACTGCTGGATCACATGCGACTGAAAGTCTTGCATCTGGAACTAATTTTTTCATTAAATCATGGCTTGATTGATCTCTTAAAAACCCTGCCGTAGACAGTCTTAAAACCTCAGCAATCAGAACTCCTATAGTTTCAGTATGAATAGGCCCAACTCCACAACCAAAAATAATTCTATTCTTTCGTAATTTATTTGCTATTTGAAAGATACTGCAAACTTCTTGCATATAAGATGATTCCATTAATGGGCCTCCACCCATTATAACTGCATCACACTCATATATTAAATCCTTATTAGGTGCATCTTCAATTGTTATCCACTTAGAATTTTTTAATTCTTCTATTTCAGTATTCGTTTGAATAGTAATTTCAGATTGAATTGTAGTTACTATAATTTCGACATTTGGTTGACATAGTTTAAGAAAATATACCAACTCTCCTATAATAGCTTTATCTCCATTTGTTTCAGTTCCATACCATCCTGTAATAAGCACTTTTTTCCAATCTTTTGGGTTCGGTTTTAAAGGTTTTTGAGAGGATGGTTCTTTAATAAATTTATAATCTTGGTCTGTAGTAAAATATCCTTTTAATTTTTTAATCCCTCTACTTATAATGGTATCTATTTCGAAATCCCAATTAATATCAAAACTATCTTGCTTAATTTCATTAAAGTTACCATCTAGATCAATTACATTGTAATTTTTTAAATTTAAAGATTTTTTTGAAGCCTTACCTTTCTTCAAATACTTTAATTGTTGTCTGTAATAAAATTGTTTATTTCTTATTTTGTTTTCTTTAATTAGCTTGAAAATAAATTGTTCTAAATGAAAATAATCTTTTTGTGTAAGAGTTTTGGTAAATTCTTCTTTTAGCACAAATTGCATGTCTTGAATTCTTAAATATTCTGCGAACAAAAGGTAGTCATCTAAAAAATGAATGTCTCTTTTTTGATAGAATACTTTCCCTTTAATAGTAATACCATCGAGAAGGTTGAGTAATTTGTTTATCGAGAAAAGTTGAATTTGAAAGTTTTCTTGTAGTCCTTCTGTAATATTGGTTAAAATAATCTCTATCAAATAATCTTTATCTTTCAAACTAATAAGTAAATCGCCAAATTTTTCAATGGAAAAATACTGAAAACTTGCTGGGTTTATTAAGAATACTATTCGAGATTCTATAGATTTCTCTCTTATATGTGATTCTACTGCCTCGATAGCTAAGTCTGTTAAATGAACTATTAGTGAATTTTTAGTATTCATTAAATTATTATTTTTTGTTTTATAAAATTTACTCGTTTTATTTATTATCCATGATTGAATCGTAACCACATAATTTCATTGCATCTGCATTCTCTATCATAAATTGTTCTAGGTCTTCATGTGAAAATGAAGTTTTCCAATCACCAGAGGTCCCTTTTCTGAAAAATTTACTAGATTTATCTTTCAATTTATCATTGTATGCAACTCCTTTTTTATTTTCAAGACTGCTTAATTTTTTAAATGTAGAATTTTCAATTGCTAACTTCAAAACATCTTCTGAAACTTCAAAGTCTATAAACTTTAATAATTTTTTCATTTCAATCTCTGTATCTTTGAGCAAATCTTCATATCTTAATTGGATGAATTTACCATGCACTCCATTGTGCCAAGATTTAATATGAGTATTCCATGAGCCAAATCCAAATTGATTACTTTGCGTTATTAAATCAAGCATTTTTACTTTTTCTTCACGTCTTGCATTTAAATAATGATAATAGGAATTAAGCACATCTCTTCCATCTCTAACTATATAAATAATATTTTTTCCTTTAAAGAAATCAGAATATGGATTGTGACTTTTAACAAATTTAAACTTTAAGCCATTAAAGACACTTCCAGATTTACCAGCAACTTCTATTTGAGAAGGAATATGGGAATCTGGTACAAATGACTGTATTTCTTTTAGAAAAACATGACTACCTTTTTCAATACTCAAGATATTAGATAAGATAATCCTCATCCATGTATTTCCAGATTTAGGAAAAGAAACGATATAGTATTCATTTGACTCTAGGCCAAACTTACCTATAAAGTTTAAATGTTTTCTTTGAAAATATTTATATTTTTTATAAAAACGGTTTATGATATTTTTTAGCATTTATATTTTTGATTTAATACTTTAAAAATAATTAGTGATACTTTATTTGGAAGAATATGAGATAAATAACTCACAACTTCAAGACTTAGGGATCGGAATATGTTACGTAAAAGCAACCAACTAGTTAGAACTCCCATTGATATGGAAATAATTAATACAAAAATTGGTTTATTTAAGCCAATATAATTAAGAAAAAAGCGGACTAAAATTAGAATAATAGCTAAACAAATTGATAAAAGAAATGGTTGTAATAATGGCTTAGAAATACTCAAATAGGATTCATTAAGGGCTTTACTTACCAAATAAAAGCTTAAAAAACCTGAAAGAGTTCTTACAATTGTTACACCAAGCGCAACCCCAATAATTCCATAATCACTGCCTATGTAAATACCCATCAAATAAAAGGGGACAACAATTAAGCCAATTTTTAAATTAATTTGTGGTTTTCCTATTGCTTTAAAAACTGCTCCAATTGGTGAACTTACTGAGAATCTCATTGCATAAATAAGTAAAATACGTAAAGGTATGATAGTACCTAACCATTTATCACCATATAAAACTATGATAAAAACATCTGCAATCACAATTAATCCGATCAGTGGAGGGAAAGAAGCAATAGCAATAATTCGAAGGATTTTTTTAAAACTAATTGCTAACTTTATTTTATTTCCTGAAGATTTTGCTAAAGTTGGCAATGTAAGTTTATTACTAACCTGCATCAAAGAACGACTTACTAAATTAGATGATCTCCAAGCAATATTATATATACCAAGTAATGTAGGTCCTAATAATTTACCTATTAAAAGTGTATCTCCTTGAGAGATGATAAAAGATGTTAGCGTACTCCCAATAATATTTTTAGAATAATTGAAAATTTCCTTCCAATAAGAAATACCTAGATTTAATTTTGGTCTCCAAGTACTAAGTTTAAAGATAACTATAGCACGAATAGGAGATGCTAAAACACTTGGTATAACTAAACTCCATACACCAAAATCATTTAATGCCATAACAATTCCTCCTATTGCTACACATAACTGTATTGCAAAATCTCTAATCTCAATAGGCTTAAAATCTAACTCTTTTTTAAATAAAGCATCTGGCACTCTAGAGATAGCATCAAATGGGAACTTTAATGCCATTAAAAAGGTAATTAATGCCAATTTTTCATAAGAATAAAAACGAGTAAAAATCGGGATTAAAGCAATACTAATTAGAAGTGTTAAAAATCCAAAAAAAATATCTAGCCAGAAAGCTCCATTAATTCGTTCATCTCTCTTATATTCAACAGGGTCATAAATAATGTACTCATTAATTCCTTGTGAACTAAGAAAAGTTAAAAACTGTATTAAAACTCCAGCAAGAGCAACTAACCCAAATTCCTCTGGTTCAAGCTGTCTAGAAAGTATTGCAATTACACCTAGATTCAATAATGAAGTAAAAACAACTCTTAAATATATCCAAAATGTACTTTTAACAACCTTTGAAGCAGTGTTAGTTAATTCCATATCTTAGATTTAGAATTATAATTTTCTACATGTTTGTTTTGTCCAAACATTTCTAATTACTCTAGCAGGTATTCCTGCAGCAATTTTACCTGGAGGTATATCTTTTGTAACAACACTGTTAGCTCCAATAATTGAATTAGCTCCTATTGTTATGGGTCCTAAAATACAAGCTCCTGCTCCTATACTAATATTATCCTCTAGTAAAGGCTGCATTCTTCCATCTTCATTTTTTTTATTAAAATTCCCACCAAAGGTTACATTTTGTCTAATATCACAATTATCACCTATTATTGTTCCACCACCAACTATTATACTTCCTACGTGTGCTATTAAGAAACCCGTTCCAATTTTTGCTGCAGGATGTATAAAACATGAACATAAATGATGCATTAAACGTTGGCACATTGAAGCTAGAAATCCCCATTTTTTAATGTAGAAATAATGACCAAACCTATAAAATACTAAAGCTCTAAAACCAGCTTTAGCAAAAAACAATCTCAAAATATTCCAATAGGTTGATTTTCTCCTGGTGTACCTTTCTAAATCTATTTGTAATACTTCTATTATTCCCATTTATTGTATATTCATTACCTTATGCAAAAGTTAAAATTATTTAAAGCCTATTAAAATTGCAATAGCAGTAAAATTAATTAACTGAACTGAAATTATTTTAAATAAACCCCACCCTGCACCATTTATGATTTTTTAAACATCCCTACTCATCTCTTCTAAAAAATGGGTGTGTAGAATTTGATTGCTTTGCAAAAGGGTGATAATCCCCTTTTAACCCTACCGGATTAGAGTTTCGTATATTATGAACAATCTCTATTGCTTGCCTTGCATCATCAAGTCCGTAACCATTGCCATCTAAAACTCCTTGATATACTTTTGTATGTAAATCTGTAAAACCACCACTAAATTCAAGTTCTTCTCCTTCAATTGTAATTGATCTATAAGTTCGTTGACCCTTAGCTTTTATCTGATTTGGTAATACATCATAATTGATTGAAAGGAACCATCTAACTCTAGCCTTTTCAAATTCTAAATAACCAGCAGCTCGATCATGACTATGAACATGAGTTATATTTTTCTTCAATGTTCCAAATATCCAAGATAACATATCATAAAAATGAACACCAATATTTGAAGCTACCCCTCCAGATTTAGACACGTCTCCTTTCCACGATGTGTAATACCAATTTCCTCTGGAGGTGAGATAAGTAAGGTCTATATCAAAAATTTTATCCTTTGGAGCATTATCTACTTTTTTCTTTAATTCTATAATACTATCATGAAGTCTCAATTGAAGTATATTCCAAACTCTTTGACCAGATTCTTGTTCCATTTTTGCTAAAGCATCTAGATTCCATGGGTTCAATACTAGTGGTTTTTCACATATTGCATCTGCTCCTCTTCGAAGTGCCATACGAATATGTGAATCGTGTAAATAATTTGGGGTACAAATACTCACATAATCTAGTTTAATATTTTTGTCATACTTAAGTTTTTCAAGATGTCTATCAAACCTTTCAGGTTCCACAAAAAAATCTGCATTTGGAAAATAACTGTCCATTATACCAACACTATCAAAACGATCTAATGCTGCTAATAAATTATTGTTAGTATCTTTTATTGCTTTCAAATGTCTTGGAGCTATATACCCTGATGCTCCTATAAGTGCAAAATTTTTCATCTATTTTATTCTTTTTACTCTATTATTTTTAATCAAGTATTCTTGATTACTTTCAATACACTTTCCAATTCCTTGATCATTAAAATTCAATCTATACCCATATTCACTTACCCATCCTATTTGTTTTGCTGGATTTCCAACTACTAATGAATAATCTAAAACTTCTTTTGTTATTACAGCACCAGCCCCTATTAGTGAAAATTTTCCAATATTATTTCCACAAACAATAGTAGCATTAGCTCCAATACTAGCACCATTTTTAACTATTGTAGACACATAATCATTTCTTCTGTTAACAGCACTTCTAGGATTTATAACATTAGTAAATACCATGGAGGGGCCAAGAAATACATCATCTTCACAAATAACACCAGTATATATGGATACATTATTTTGTACTTTAACATTATCACCTAGAATCACGTTTGGAGAAATAACAACATTCTGACCTATATTACATTTATTACCAACTTTACAATTGGACATAATATGAGAAAAATGCCAAATTTTGGTTTCCTTCCCTATTACACAATTCTCATCTATTATAGCAGACTGATGATTGAAGTAATCTTTAAATTTTTCTTTTACCAAAAACCAATTATTTAATAATTCTACCCGATTATATAACATTTCTTTTTTAGTTACCCAATCTATTACTTCAAAACCCGCATGCTCACATATAGCTTGTCCTGCTGCCGTATCCCATTCCATAGTAGGTGCAAAACGAGGGTAACAATCTGCTTGACCCTCAGCTACCATACATAATTTTAAAGAACTTCCTTTTGATATAAGATTTACCTCTCCGTGTTTATCTTTCATCTGTTGTACGTAATCTTGTGTTTCAGAAGACATATGAGAACGACTTGCTACTATAGTAAAAGTTTTTTCATCTCGCTCAAAAGGAATTTTAGATGCTCTATGAATTAAAGCATCTACATCAAATAACTCTAAATCAACACCCACTTTAAAGGCGCCCATCTCTTTGGTAGAAAAATAAAGCTCACCTTTTGCAGGAACAAAAATTACCCCTAAGATTGGTTTTTGATTTTCTATTAATGCTATGTTTACGGTAAATTCTCCGTTACGTTTTATAAACTCTTTAGTGCCATCAATTGGGTCTATAATCCATAGTTGATTCCATTCTTTTCGTTCTTCATAAGCAATGGCTTTACCCTCCTCAGAAAGTACAGAAATGCCTGTAGACTCTAGATAAGATATGATAATATTATGAGAAGCTTTATCTGCTTTAGTTAATGGCGAATTATCACCTTTTATTTCGATATCGAAATCTCCAGAATGATAAATTTTTAAAATTGCTTTTCCTGCTTGTAAAGCAGCTTCTATCGCTATTTTTAAATTACTCATATTTTAAATAATCATCCCTGCGCCAATGGTTTCATTGGTTTGTTCATCAATAATAATAATACTCCCTGTTTGTCTATTTTGTTGATAAGCATCATAAAATATAGGTTTTGATGCACGAATTGAAATCCTTGCAATATCATTCATTGTTATAGCTTCAATATCTTCAATACGGTGAAGGGTATTAATATCAACTTTATACTTTAACTCTTTTATCATTCCTAAACATTCGTTGGTTGTTTGTTTAATAATCACCTTAGTTCTTAGTTGTAATGGTGTTGAGCTCATCCAAGTGACTAAAACATCTAAATCTTGACCTATGATAGGTACATTGTTCTCTCTAACAATCATATCTCCTCTACTCACATCAATTTCATCTTCTAGTGTCATTGTAACTGACATCGGAGCGAATGCTTCTGAAATTTTATCACCATTTAACTCGACTGTCTTAATCGTAGAATTAAATCCTGATGGTAAAATCTTTACCTTATCGCCTGGTTTAAAAACCCCTCCAGCAATTCGACCAGCAAAACCTCTAAAATCTTGGTGCTCTAAAGTATGTGGTCTTATCACTGTTTGTATTGGGAAACGACAATCTACATGATTATAATCACTTGAAATATGAACTGTTTCTAAATGATACATTAGAGTACTTCCTTGGTACCAATCCATATTTTCTGATCTATTCACAACATTGTCTCCATCCAAAGCTGAAATTGGAATAAATTGCACGTCTTTAATCCCTAGCTTTGAAGAAAAGGCAGTAAAATCTTTAACAATATTATCATAAACTTCTTGGCTATAGTCAACTAAATCCATTTTATTTACACAAACAATCGCATGAGGTATTCTTAATAAAGAAGCGATAAAAGCATGTCTATGTGTTTGTTCTAACATTCCTTTTCGAGCATCAATTAAAATGATTGCTAAATTTGCAGTTGATGCACCAGTAACCATATTTCTAGTATATTGAACATGACCAGGAGTGTCTGCTATAATAAATTTACGTTTTGGAGTTGCAAAATAGCGGTAAGCAACATCAATTGTAATTCCTTGTTCTCTTTCAGACTTTAAACCATCTGTTAATAAAGATAAATCTACATAATCAAATCCTTTGCTTTTACTCGAAGCCTCAACTGCGTCTAGTTGATCTTGAAATATTGATTTACTGTCAAACAATAAACGACCAATTAAAGTACTTTTACCGTCATCTACACTACCTGCAGTGGTAAATCTTAATAATTCTATGTCTTGATAATCCATATTTTTATATTTCTTAAAAGTAACCTTGTTTTTTTCTGTCTTCCATTGCTGTTTCCGCTCTTTTGTCATCTGCTCTTCCACCGCGTTCTGTGGTTCTTGTTGTAGCAATTTCTTCAATAATTTTCTCTAAAGTATCAGCTTCAGATTCAACAGCCCCGGTTATTGGCATATCTCCACAAGTTCTATAGCGAATGGTCATATTCACCACTTCTTCCCCTGATTTTAATTTTATAAATTCAGAATTTGCTAAAATTACTCCATCTCTAATCACACAATCTCTTTTATGAGAAAAATAAAGACTTGGAAGTGAGATGTTTTCAAGCTTGATATATTCCCACACATCCATTTCTGTCCAATTTGATATTGGAAAGACTCTAAAATGCTCTCCGTAATTTTTTCGGCCATTAAACAAGTTCCAGAGTTCAGGACGTTGATTTTTAGGATCCCATTGTCCGAATTCATCACGGTGTGAAAAAAAACGCTCCTTGGCCCTTGCTTTCTCCTCATCTCTTCTTGCTCCTCCCATTGCGGCATCTACTTTATAAGCCTCTAGAGTATCTAAAAGTGATACAATTTGAAGTGAATTTCTTGATGCATCAGCACCCATTTCTTCTTTAACTCTTCCTTTATCAATAGCTTCTTGAACAGAGCCTACAATCAATTTTACACCTAATTTTTCCACTAAATTATCACGAAATTGTATAGTTTCTGGAAAATTATGACCCGTATCAATATGAATTAATGGGAAAGGTATTTTAGCTGGGTAGAATGCTTTTTTAGCTAAATGTGTCAATAAAATTGAATCTTTACCTCCCGAAAAAAGTAACACAGGGTTCTCAAACTGAGCTGCTATCTCTCTTATTACAAAAATGGCTTCTGATTCTAATTCTCTCAGGTGATTAATTAGGTAATTACTCATTTTTTAAGGTTATTTTATTTTTTATATATTTTACAATTTGTTTTACAGATTTTTCAATGGTCATTTTTTCTGTTACAATTTCTATATCTGGATGTATTGGAGGTTCGTAGGGAGCATCAATTCCTGTCATATTTTTAATTTCTCCAGCTCTTGCCTTTTTATACAAACCTTTTACATCTCTTCTTTCACATTCTTCAATTGAGGTATTCACATAAACCTCAACAAAGTTTTGAGCGCCAACAATATCTTTTATATTTTCTCTATCTTTTAAATAAGGAGATACGAAGGCTGCAAAAGTAACAACCCCTGCATCTACAAATAATTTAGATACCTCAGCAATTCTCCTTATGTTTTCATTTCTATCGTTTTCTGAAAAAGTTAAATCTTTACTGATGCCATGCCTTATATTATCACCATCTAATGTATAAGTGATTATGTTTAATTTGTGAAGTTCCAACTCCACCAAATTGGCTATTGTAGATTTTCCTGAACCTGAAAGACCTGTAAACCAAATAAGCAAGGACTTATTTCCTATAATAGATTCTCTATCAGATTTTGAAACTTGATAATTTTGCTCAAAGATATTATTCATTAAACTTTATTTTTTGTCTTTCTTTTCTTCGCTTAATTCTACTATCCAATCCAAAATTAATTTTATACCATAATTTTTCATGAAAGAAATACAATAGCATTTTTGTTACAACCTCAAAACCTCCAATTTTTAAACCTGAAAGCGGGTTGCCCGTAATAATCCAGCCAAATATAATGGTATCAATAGTCCCTATGGCGCGCCAAGAAAATGTTTTTATGATATGACGCTTATTAGAGTCTTTGACAGATGATTTAAACCAGATTCGTTCATGAATATAATACCAAACTAATTTCGTTAATGTTGTTATCCCTGAAATATTGAGGCTTTCATTAAAATTTCCTGTAATTAGCCAAGCAAAAAAGAGGGTGTCTATTGTTCCTATTAACCTCCATGATAAAGATTTTGCTATATGTCGTTTACTGATTTTCAATAATATGCAGAAATAAAATTTATATACTATAAAAATTCTTACACCATTTTACAAACTCATGTATACCATCATCTACTTTTGTTTTTGGTTTATATTCGAAGTCATGTTCTAATTTTGAAGTACTCGCAAAAGTTTGATACACATCATCATCCTGCATTGGTAACATATTCTTTGTTGCCATAATATCAAGAACTTTTTTTAAAAAGGCTTTTAACATTTACCAATTCCTTTGAATTGGAAACCAATTTTATTCAATACATCAGCATCTAATATGTTACGTCCATCAAAAACAAAAGCAGGTTTGTACATATTTTGGTAAATAGAATTCCAATCATAGGTTATAAACTCATCCCATTCTGTAAGAATTGCTATAGCATGGCTGTTATTTAATGCTTCATTATAATCTTTATGCACAAAAATATGTGCTAATTTTTGTGAGATTCGTGATTCAGAAATTCCTCTTAACTCCCATAAAGAAACTAAATCAGCTTTGATTTTTGATTCCGAAACTTTTGGATCATAAATGTGAATATTAGCTCCATCCTCTAATAAATGATCTGCTACATAAATTGCTGCTGATTCTCGGGTATCATTGGTGTCTTTTTTAAAGGCCCACCCTAGGAACGCAATTTTTTTACCATTTACGGTATTAAACAATGTAGTTATAATTTTCTTGGCAAAGCGATGTTTTTGGTAATCATTAAGTTTAATAACTTGTTCCCAATAGTTGGCAACCTCTGGTAAATTAAAAAAACGACACAAATAGACTAAATTTAAAATGTCTTTCTGAAAACAAGATCCACCAAAACCAACGGAAGCTTTTAAAAACTTGGATCCTATTCTACTATCTGTTCCAATTGCATGTGCAACCTCGTCAACATCTGCCTCTGTAGCCTCACACAATGCAGACATAGCATTAATTGATGAAATACGTTGAGCCAAAAATGCATTGGCAGTTAGTTTAGACAATTCAGAGGACCACACATTGGTTGTTAATATTTGTTTTGGACTCAACCAATTTGAATACACATCAACTAATACTTGAATTGCTTTTTTACCTGAAGGTGTTTGATTGCCACCGATTAAGACACGATCTGCTTTAAATAAATCATCAATAGCAGTACCCTCTGCTAAAAACTCAGGATTAGAGAGTACTTCAAATTTTACACCATTCCCTGTACTGTCTAATATGGTTTGTATAGTTTCTGCTGTTCTAACCGGTAGAGTTGACTTTTCAACAATAATTTTATCATTTTTGGCAACTCGAGCTATTTGTCTGGCACACAGCTCAACAAATTTTAAATCTGCAGCCATTCCTTTCCCTTCACCATAGGATTTGGTTGGAGTGTTTACAGCTATAAAAATCATTTCAGATTTATTAATTGCAGTGTCTATATCAGTGGAAAAAAATAAATTTTTACCGCGAGATTTGGAAACTACCTCAGCTAGTCCTGGTTCATATACCGGTAAATTATCTAAATTTTCATCATTCCAGGCGTTAATACGTGCTTCATTAAGATCGACAACAGTGACTTTAATGTCGGGACATTTCAAAGCGATTACAGACATAGTTGGCCCTCCCACATAACCTGCACCAATACAACAAATATTTTTCACACCCATATTTTATTAATTAATATTTTTAAACTTACTCTGCTTGTTTTAAAATATCATGACCCGCTTTGAGCAAATCCACATCTTTTTTCATTAAAGCCACATCTCCTTGCATCATATCTTTTACTAAAGAGACTAAATCATGTTCGGGAACCCACCCTAACTTGTCTTTTGCTTTCGATGGATCTCCAATCAACACATCTACTTCTGTTGGTCTGAAATATGAAGGATCTACAGACAATACCTCTTTACCTAGCGCTACTTGAAAGTCTTTATGGTTACAAGCTACAACATAAGCTTTCTCTTCTACACCCACTCCTTTAAATTCAAGCTCAATACCTACTTCTTTAAATGCCAAACTTACAAAATCACGAACTCTAGTGGTTGTACCTGTAGCAATTACCCAATCTTCTGGTTGTTCTGCTTGTAAAATCATCCACATCATGCGAACATAGTCCTTAGCGTGTCCCCAGTCACGTTGAGCATCCAAGTTTCCTAAGTAAAATTTTTCTTGTAATCCTAGAGCTATTTTTGCTACGGCACGAGTAATCTTTCTTGTCACAAAAGTTTCTCCTCGTCTTGGTGACTCGTGGTTAAATAAAATACCATTACAAGCAAACATGTTATAGGCCTCACGATAATTTTTTGTAATCCAAAATCCATAAATTTTTGCAACTCCATAGGGGGATCTTGGATAAAAAGGAGAGTTTTCATCATAAAAACCTTTTTTATTTTTATTCTCAGGCATCCCACCATACAATTCAGAAGTAGAAGCTTGGTAAATTTTTGTTTTCTTCTCTAAGCCAAGAATACGGACTGCTTCTAAAATTCTTAACGTGCCTAAACCATCTACATTTCCTACATATTCTGGAGTATCAAAAGATACAGCAACATGAGACATTGCACCAAGGTTGTAGATTTCATCAGGCTGGCATACTTGAATGATCTTTGTTAAATTCATGGCATCAGTTAAATCACCATAATGTAATTTAAAGCGTTGATTAGGATTATGTGGGTCTTGATAGAGATGGTCAATTCTGTCGGTATTAAAAAGAGATGATCTTCTTTTAATTCCATGAACTCTATATCCTTTCTCTAACAACAACTCTGCTAAATAAGATCCGTCTTGCCCTGTAACTCCTGTAATTAATGCTACCTTCATTATTTATAATTTAATTTCTTTTATTGAGTCGATATTCTCTAAAAACCATCGATAGGTATTTTTAACACCGTCCTCTAACTCTGTTGAATATTGCCATCCCATAGCCTTCATTTTAGAAACATCCATCAGTTTTCTTGGCGTACCATCGGGTTTACTAGTATCCCAAATAATTTGACCTTGATGACCAATAACCCTTTTTATCGTTTCTGCAAGTTCTTTAATGGTAACATCTTTTCCTGTACCAATATTGTATAGATTACTACTTAATTGATTTTCCAAAGCAAAAACTACTGCCTCTGCCATGTCATCTACATGTAAAAATTCACGCATGGGGGTTCCACTACCCCAGAGTGTAACAGGTGAATTTTCATTAAGTTTGGCCTCATGAAATTTTCGGATCATGGCAGGTAAAACATGAGAGGTTTGCAAGTCAAAATTATCGTGAGAACCATATAAATTTGTAGGCATTAAGCTTACAAAATCTTTTCCATATTGTTTGCGAATGGATTCGCAAGCCTTTACTCCAGAAATTTTCGCCAATGCATACCACTCATTGGTGGGTTCTAAGGAATCCGTTAGTAAATACTCCTCCTTTAAAGGCTGAGGAGCAAACTTGGGGTAAATACAAGAACTACCCAAGAATATAAATTTTTCTATTCCTGATTTAAATGCACCATCTATCAAATTATTTTGAATCTGCATATTTTCCATCAAAAATTGATAAGGATAATCGTTATTAGCTAGGATTCCACCAACTTTAGCAGCAGCATCAATAACTATTTCAGGTTTTTCTTGATCATAAAAATCATTAACAGCTTGTTGATTTCTCAAATCTAACTCAGCACTAGTTTTCCCAATTAGATTTGAATAGCCTTTAAATTTTAGTGAACGCCACACTGCAGATCCTACCATTCCTTTATGACCTGCAATATATATTTTTGTCGTTTTTCTCAAAATTTACTTCTATAATGTTACTTAAAGGCTAGCATCTATAATATTTTTGTCTAAAAAATTTTTAACATCATAAATGACTCCGTTTTCATTCCTTAAGGAAAGGAGATCAATTTCTTTAAATTTATGATGTGACACAGTAAGAACTACTGCATCAAACTTTTTATTAGGTATAGATTTTAAAGATTTCAAACCATATTCATACATCACTTCATCTTCATCTGCCCAAGGATCATGAATCGTGATATTGGTCCCATAATCATTCAATGCAGTTATAAGATCGACTGCTTTAGTATTTCTCACGTCTGGACAATTTTCTTTAAACGTTATTCCAAGAATTAAAACTTTAGACCCATTTACAGGAATATTTTTCTTAATCATACATTTCACTATCTCAGAGGCCACATAATTTCCCATACCGTCGTTTAATCGTCGGCCAGCTAATATAATTTCTGGGTGATACCCATGTTCTTGAGCTTTTTGTGCTAAGTAGTATGGATCTACTCCTATACAGTGGCCACCAACTAGTCCGGGTTTGAATGGCAAAAAATTCCACTTAGTGCCTGCTGCTGCAAGTACATCATGTGTGTTAATATCCAGAAGATTAAAAATCTTCGCTAATTCATTAACAAATGCAATATTAATATCACGTTGCGAATTTTCAATAACTTTAGAGGCTTCAGCCACTTTTATGGTAGGTGCTAAATGCGTTCCTGCTGTAATCACAGATTTGTATAGGTCATTTACTTTTTCTCCAACTTCAATCGTTGAACCAGAAGTAACTTTTAATATCTTTTCAACTGTATGTTCTTTGTCTCCTGGATTAATTCTTTCTGGTGAATACCCCGCAAAAAAGTCTTTATTAAATTTTAAGCCAGAAACTTTTTCTAGAACTGGCACACAGTCGTCTTCGGTAGCTCCTGGATACACTGTAGACTCATAAATCACGATATCTCCTTTTTTTAATACATTACCAACGGTTTCACTAGCTTTAACGAGTGGAGTTAAAATGGGTCTGTTATTTTTGTCCACAGGAGTTGGAACCGTAATGATATAATAATTACATTTCTTTATTTTGTCTAATTGATTGGTACATAAAAGTCCAATTTCATCAGAGTCTTCACTAATGAGTACAGATTTTAAGGTTTTATTATCTACCTCTAGGGTCGAATCAACACCAGATCTTAACTCAGTTATTCTATCAGTATTGATATCAAAACCAACAACTTGATACTTTGTTGCAAAAAGTCTTGCCAAGGGTAAACCTACATATCCTAAACCTATAATTGCTATTTTATCTTTTTTCATTTTCTTCATTTATAAATTTTCCCAATACCATTTTACAGCTTCTTTAAGACCTTGTTGCAAGCTAAATTCTGGATTATAATTTAAATTGTCTTTTGCTTTAGCTATACTAGCGTGAGAATGCGGAATGTCACCTGGTCGAGTTGGACCATATATGACTTCAATAGTTGAAATTTTTGAATCAAATTCAGATAAATATTCTTTTAAGTATTTCATTAAATTATTTAAGGTATTTCGATCTCCATAAGCTACGTTATATACAGTATTAATTGCTTTTTCGTTGGTTGTCACAAGACTTAATAGATTGGCTTGTATCACATTATCAATGTATGTGAAATCCCTTGAGAAATTTCCATCACCATTAATAACAGGAGATTCACCTTTCATGAGCTGACAAACAAATTTTGGAATCACCGCTGCATAGGCTCCATTTGGGTCTTGCTTTCTACCAAATACATTAAAATATCGAAGACCGATTGTTTCTAATCCATACGTTTTTGAGAAAATATCTGCATACAATTCGTTTACATACTTAGTAATTGCATAAGGCGATAAAGGTTTTCCAATAACATCCTCAACTTTTGGCATTGATTCTGAGTTTCCATATGTTGATGAACTTGCAGCATATACAAAACGTTTCACTCTATTATCTCTTGAAGCTACCAGCATATTTAAAAAGCCACTCACATTAACTTCATTAGATGTGATAGGATCTTTTATTGATCTCGGAACAGACCCTAATGCCGCTTGGTGAAGAACATAATCAATTTCTTTGGTAGCATCCATACAATCTTCTAGATTTCTTATGTCACCTTCAATATAAGTGAAATTAGGATTTTCAAGAAATTCAATTATATTTTCTCTTTTTCCAGTTGCAAAATTATCAAAACAAACAACTTCATTACCTAAACGAAGTAGTTCCTCACATAGGTTTGAGCCAATAAAACCTGCTCCTCCAGTTACCAAAATTTTTTTATTATAAATATTGACTCCCATTTATTAATTTAATTAAAAAAAACATCAATTTATATTGAAGTATTATATTTTACATGGATTTTATTACCTACCAAAATCGTCTTGAACTCTTATAATATCCTCTTCATCCGATGGAATTTTATCTGTATGTTGCCAAATTTCAGCAACTACGGCATAATCATCCAAACCAACAAGACGATGTCTCACGCCTTGATTAAGTTTCAATTGACTCCCAATAGCATACACGTTCATTTCAGTTTCAATATCTGTTTCACTTTGTACCACACCTACCTTACCTTGATAGACCTGCCAAATTTCTGCACGTCTATTATGATACTGCCATGATAACTTCACCTGTGGTTTTACCATTAAAATTTTTGGACTCAACTTTCCATCAATTTTAAGGGTGTTAACATCAATACAATTAAAAAAATGATCAGAAAAGTCTTGGGCTTGATTTTCATCAATATAATAAAATGCACCCCAAGGTCTTTGCAAATCAGCATCAATAATGGTAAATCCTAAACTTTGAAGTTCTTGTTCTATTTTCTTATAAAAATTTACAGACATGTTTACTTATTTTTTGCTATAAAATTAAACTTTTTAAACGGCTTCGCCATCACTACTCACAGTAATGGTTATTTCTTATCATAAAAAATTTCAATTGATTAACTCAATTGAAACGAAACAATAGCTCCAAGCTTTTTAAGCTGAGCGATACAATTTTTCCCTTTTTGGGAAAGTAAAATGGCCTCCTGCTCTAATAAGGGCACTTTAACGGTATCCCCAATTTTAAGCTCATTATCATTAATCTGTAGTGTAT
>Ga0206123_10000537_pt1 | contig 37419 bp, 33 predicted proteins | sample Helgoland_Spring_2_FD_160086 | JGI IMG/M metagenome (GOLD analysis project Ga0206123, IMG submission 160086) | Pelagic subsurface seawater microbial communities from Kabeltonne, Helgoland, North Sea - Helgoland_Spring_Bloom_20160316_1 | ecosystem: Environmental > Aquatic > Marine > Epipelagic ...
AAAATCACCGGGATCCAGGGCTGATCCGGACGCAACGAGAGGATTGAAACATGGCACATAAAAAAGCCGGTGGTAGTACTCGTAACGGTCGCGACTCGGAAAGTAAACGCCTTGGCGTGAAGCGCTTTGGCGGCCAGGTCGTTCAGGCCGGCGAAATCATCGTTCGCCAGCGCGGCACCCGTTTCCACCCCGGAGTGAACACCGGGATCGGCAAAGATCACACTATCTTCGCCAAGGAATCCGGCCGCGTGAAGTTTGAAGTCAAAGGTCCGCTCAGCCGCAAATATGTGGTGATTGAGCCTGTGGCCTGATCCCTCCGGGATCGCAAAAAGCCCCGCGAGGCTCTTGGCCCGCGGGGCTTTTTTGTGGTTCATCGCGCATTAGCGGGACCGGTGCTCTCCATCGGGGGCGAGCGGCTCCACCGGCTGGAGAGCCCCCCTCCGCTGAAGCGCGATGAACCTTTTTGTGGCCGCCCTCATGGCCTACGTTAGAATGCCTCCTTTCATTGCTATTAAGAGCCGCGATCATGCAATTCGTCGACGAAGCCACCATTGATGTCCGCGCCGGCAGTGGCGGCCACGGCTGCCTCAGTTTCCGTCGTGAGAAATACGTGGAATTCGGTGGTCCCGACGGCGGCGATGGTGGCGCCGGCGGCCATGTCTACGTGGAAGCGGACAGCAATCTGAATACGTTGGTGGATTATCGCTACGAACGTTCTTTCAAGGCGCGTAACGGCGAACCCGGCAAGGGGCGGCAGATGACGGGCAAATCCTCCGACGATGTGGTGCTTAAAGTGCCGGTGGGGACCACGGTGGTGGATGTGGATACCAACGAGGTGCTCGCCGATCTGACCGCGCTCGATCAAAAAGTCATGGTGGCCCGCGGCGGTCGCGGAGGCCTGGGCAACGTGCATTTCAAAAGCAGCGTCAATCAGGCGCCGCGCAAGACCACTAACGGCACCCCCGGCGAGATGCGCCGTTTGCGCCTGGAGCTCAAGGTGCTGGCGGACGTCGGGCTGTTGGGCATGCCCAATGCCGGCAAGAGCACTCTGATTCGGGCGATTTCCGCCGCCAAACCCAAGGTGGCGGATTACCCGTTCACCACGCTGATTCCCAATCTGGGGGTGGTCAAGGCGGACCGCTATCGCAGTTTCGTGGTCGCCGACATTCCCGGTTTGATCGAGGGCGCCGCCGAAGGCGCCGGCCTGGGCATTCGCTTCCTGAAACATCTGGCGCGCACCCGGTTGCTGTTGCATGTGGTGGATATGGCGCCTCTGGACGGCAATCCGGCGGATCACATCGATGCGATCGCCGATGAGTTGGATCGGTTCTCTCCCGCGCTGTCGGAGCAGGAACGTTGGTTGGTGTTTAATAAAATCGACCTGTTGCCTGACGATGAGGCCGAGCGCCGGGTCGGCGAAATCGTCGAAGAGCTGGGCTGGCAGGGTCCGGTGTTCCGCATCTCCGCTGCTGCTGGAGTGGGCTGCGAGGATTTGGTGTACGCCTTGATGAACGCTATCGAAGAGCGTCGTCTGCGTGAGAAGGAAGATCCGGAATACGGGGCGGTGCAGCGGGATCTGCGCGAGCGCCTGGAACAAGAAGCCCGTGAAAAGATCCAGGAAATCAAGCGTGACCGCCGCGTGGCGCGCAACAATGACGACGATGATGATGACGATCATGACGTGGAGATCGTTTACGAACCCTGACCGGACATCACTCATACTGAAGACGGGAACGGCACCATGGCGCAACGCGCACGCTGGGTAATTAAAATAGGCAGCGCTCTGCTTACCAACGACGGCCGCGGTCTGGACCTGGATCTGATGCAGGCCTGGGTGGACCGTATGGTGGTCCTGCGCGAGCGGGGCATCGATGTCATGGTGGTATCGTCCGGCGCGGTGGCCGAGGGTATGACCCGGCTGGGGTGGACGCGCCGCCCGGACTCGGTCCATCAGTTGCAGGCCGCCGCGGCGGTTGGCCAGATGGGCCTGGTTCAGGCCTGGGAGTCATGCTTCCAGCAGCACCGTTTGCACACCGCCCAGGTGTTGCTGACTCACGATGACCTGTCGGACCGTAAACGCTACCTGAACGCGCGCAGTACCTTGCTGACCCTGTTGGGGTTTTCGGTGGTGCCGGTAGTCAACGAAAACGACACCGTGGTCACCGACGAAATCCGTTTCGGCGACAACGACACCCTGGCGGCGCTGGTGGCCAACCTGGTGGAAGCGGAGCGTCTGGTGATTCTTACCGATCAGGATGGACTGTTTGATGCCGATCCGCGCGAGAATCCGACAGCCCGGTTGATACCCAGTGCTCGTGCCTCGGACCCGGCCCTGGCTGCGATGGCCGGGGGTGGTGGGTCCGGGCTGGGCCGGGGCGGCATGGCCACCAAAGTCCGGGCCGCCGCTCTCGCGGCGCGCTCGGGCACCATGACCACCATTGCGTCCGGGCGCCTGCCCGGCGTGCTCGCCGAGTTGTTGGATGGCCAGGCGCCGGGCACCACCCTGATGCCCGATACCTCGCCGATGAATGCTCGCAAGCAGTGGCTGGCGGGCCATCTGCGTATGCGCGGGCGGGTGGTGCTGGACGACGGCGCCGCCCGGCGTTTACGGGAGGCGGGCTCCAGCTTGCTGCCGGTGGGTGTGGTGGATGTTTTCGGCCAGTTTTCCCGCGGCGAGATGGTGGCCTGCGAAGACCGGCAAGGCGGGCGAGTGGCTTGCGGGCTGATTAACTATGATGCCGCCGACGCCCGCCGGCTATGCGGAAAGAAGAGCCACGAGATCGCCGGGGTGCTTGGTTTTATCAACGAGGAAGAGTTGATCCACCGGGATAATATGGTGGTTCTGTAGAGAGCGCTGGTACGCAAGCATAAAAAAACCGGCCAGAGGCCGGTTTTTTGTCGAACGCCAGTTCGATCTATCAGGCCGCCATGGCCTTGATTTTGGCGTTCAGGCGGCTCTTGTGGCGAGCGGCTTTGTTGGAATGAAACTTACCCTTCTGGGTGGCCTTATCCAGCACCGAGGTCGCCTTGGTGTACGCTTGCTGAGCGGCGCCTTGGTCGCCGGACGCAATGGCCGCGTTCACCTTCTTGAGGTACGTACGCACCATGGAACGCATCGCTGCGTTGTGCTGACGACGCTGTTCCGCCTGACGCGCGCGCTTGCGTGCTTGCGGTGAGTTAGCCAAGGTCCTGCTCCTATATATAAATCGGTAATTCGATGGTGATAATCGGTTAGGGCCCGGCGGCATCAAACCATGGCCGGTCCTGAAGACGCGTGACTATGCCGATAGACGCTCGGATTGTCAATCCCGACAGGCGGCCTGTAGCCGTGACGGCGGGCTTTAGTTACTCTTGGCCGGTTTTTCGGAGGCGCCGGGATGGACGAGCAGGAAACAGGGGGCAAAAGAGGCGGTTTGCTGGCGTCGACCCTGGTGGTGAGCAGCATGACCCTGCTTTCGCGGGTGCTGGGGTTGGTCCGCGACGTGGTTCTGGCCCGTCTGCTGGGCGCTTCAGCGGGCACTGACGCTTTTTTCGTGGCGTTTCGTATCCCCAATTTCCTGCGTCGCCTGTTCGCCGAGGGGGCCTTCAATCAGGCCTTTGTCCCGGTGCTCAGCGAATACCGCAGCAAGCAGCGCGAAGAAGGCGGTGTTGCCGCCACCAAGGCACTGATCGATCGGGTGGCCGGTACCCTGGGTGGCACCCTGGCACTGATCAGCTTACTCGGGGTGCTGGCGGCGCCTTTGTTGATCTGGCTGTTTGCGCCCGGTTTTGGCGACGACCCACACAAGCGGGCGCTGGCCGTGGAAATGCTGCGGCTCACCTTTCCTTACCTGTTCTTCATCTCGCTGACCGCGTTCGCCGGGGCGATCCTTAATACCTGGAACCGCTTCGCGGTGCCGGCGTTCACACCGGTATTGCTGAATCTGAGCCTGATCGGCAGCGCTTTGTACCTGGCGCCCCAGTTCGCCGAAGGGCGCATGGCGGTGGCGCTGGCTTGGGGGGTGTTGATTGCCGGTACCGTGCAGTTGCTGTTCCAGTTGCCGTTCCTGGCCCGTCTTAATCTTATGCCGGTGCCGCGCATGGCCTGGCGGGACGAGGGAGTGCGCCGCATCCTGAGGTTGATGGCGCCGGCCCTGTTCGGGGTGTCGGTGAGCCAGATCAACCTGCTGCTGGACACCGTGCTGGCGTCACTGCTGCAGACCGGTTCGGTGACCTGGTTGTACTATTCCGACCGGTTGGTGGAACTGCCGCTGGGGGTCTTCGCCATCGCCATCGGCACGGTGATTCTGCCGAGCCTGTCCGGTAAGCACGCCGGTGACGACACCCAGGCGTTCAGTCGTACCCTTGATTGGGCGCTGCGACTGGTGCTTCTGATCGGCATTCCCGCGGCGCTGGCGTTGGCGGTGATCGCCGAGCCGTTGCTGGCCACGCTGTTTAATCATGGCGAATTCAGCGCCAACGATGTGTTGCGCTCCGGTGAGTCGCTGCGCGCCTACAGCGCCGGTCTGGTGGCGTTCATGCTGATTAAAATTCTGGCGCCGGGTTACTTCGCCCGTCAGGACACCCGTACCCCGGTGAAAATCGGTATCATCGCAATGGTCGCCAATATGGCGTTCAACCTGGCGCTGATCTGGCCTTTGCAGCACGCAGGGCTGGCGCTGGCTACTTCGCTGTCCGCCTGGCTGAATGCCGGTCTGCTCTATCTCGGGCTACGCCGTAGCGGCGTGTATTTGCCCTTGAAAGGCTGGGGTGCTCATTGGTTGAGGTTGGTGATCGCGGGCGGGGCTATGGCCGTCACCATCTACTGGCTGGCGCGGCACGCGGCGGTGTGGCTGAATGGTCCTCTGTGGGATCGTGTGCTTTGGCTGGGCCTGATCGTGGTGGCCGGATTGGCGGTTTATCTGCTCGCCTTGCTGATTCTTGGTCTCAGACCTCGCCACTTGCGCCGATGATTCCTATAATCGGCCCTCTTTTCTCCTGTGCGCCGGCGGTAGTCGTCGAAACGGGAACCTGACGAGGGCGGAATGCAACTGATTCGCGGCATTCACAATCTACGGGCGGGCCACCGTGGCTGCGTCGCCACCATCGGCAATTTCGATGGCGTCCACCTGGGCCACCAGCGCATTCTCGACCAGGTGATCTCCGAGGCGCGGGCCCGGGGTAAACGGGCCACGGTGATATTGTTCGAGCCCCAGCCGCAGGAATTCTTCTGCCCGCAGCAGGCGCCGGCCCGCATCACCAGCCTGCGTGACAAGCTGATCGCGCTGCGTGACTACGGGGTGGATCAGGTGCTTTGCGCCCGTTTCGACGAGACGTTCCGAAGCCTCAGCGCGGAAGCTTTCGTGCGTCGCTTGTTGGTGGACGGCCTGGGCATTGATTATCTGGTGGTGGGGGATGATTTTCGTTTCGGCCAGGGCCGGGACGGAGATTTTGATTACCTGAAGCAAGCCGGTGAGCGCTTTGGCTTCCAGGTCACTGATACCCCCACTTGCCAAGTGGACGGCGAGCGCGTTTCCAGCACCCGCGTTCGCGCCGCCCTGGAACAGGGTGACTTCCGGCTCGCGCGACGTCTGTTGGGGCGACCCTATGCGATCAGCGGTCGGGTACGCCATGGCGACAAACTTGGCCGGACCCTGGATGTGCCGACCGTGAACCTGGCTCTGAAACGGCCGGTTGCGCCTCTTCATGGCGTGTTCGCGGTGCGCGTCTCAGGTGACGGTCTTATCGATCACCCGGGCGCCGCCAATGTCGGCACCCGCCCATCGGTGGACGGCCAGGAAAACCGATTGGAAGTGCACTTGCTCGATTATCAGGGTGACCTGTACGACGCCCACCTGAGCGTCGCGTTTCATCATTTCGTGCGGCCGGAAGAAAAATTCGATGGCCTCGACGAACTCAAGGCCGCCATGTGGCGGGATCTGGAACAGGTACAAGCCTTTTTGGACCAAGACGACGGACTATGACGGATTACAAGGCGACGCTTAATCTCCCCCACACCGACTTCCCGATGAAGGCGGGTCTGTCCCAGCGCGAACCCAAGCGCCTGGAGCAATGGCAGCAACGCGATCTGTACCGCCGGATTCGCGAAGCGTCCGTCGGACGTCCCAAGTTCATTCTTCACGACGGCCCTCCGTACGCCAACGGTGATATACACATTGGTCACGCGGTCAACAAGATCCTCAAGGACATCATCGTCAAAGCGCGCACCCTGGACGGCTTCGACGCCCCCTATGTGCCGGGCTGGGATTGCCATGGCCTGCCGATCGAATTGAAGGTGGAGCAGAAGGTGGGCAAGGCCGGCCACAAGGTGGACGCCGGTACATTCCGGAAAAAATGCCGGGAGTTCGCCGCCAAGCAGGTTGAGGGCCAAAAGAGTGACTTCAAGCGGCTGGGCGTGTTCGGCGACTGGGACAACCCCTACCTGACCATGAACTACGACACCGAGGCGAACATCATTCGCGCGCTCGGTAAGATCGCCGCCGGTGGTCATCTCACCAAGGGCTTCAAGCCGGTGCACTGGTGCCTGGACTGTGCTTCCGCCCTGGCGGAAGCGGAAGTGGAATACCAGGACAAGCAGTCTTCGGCCATCGATGTGGCGTTTGTGGTCGCCGATCCGGCGGATTTCAACGCGCGCACCGGCCTGCAGGCGTCCACGCCGGCATTGGTGATCTGGACCACCACGCCCTGGACGTTGCCCGTCAACCAGGCGGTGGCGGTGCATCCGGACCTGAGCTATGTGCTGCTCGCGGGCGAGCAGCGGGGCACCGCCGTGGAACTGGTGGTTACCGAAGAGCTTGCCGATACCGTCAGCGAGCGTTTCGGTTTGCAGGGCGCCAGCCGTTCCGAGCCGTTTACCGGCGCGGTCCTGGAACATCTGCTGCTCGACCACCCGTTCCTGGACCGCCAGGTGCCGGTGATCCTCGGCGACCACGTCACCACCGACGCCGGTACCGGCTGTGTGCACACCGCGCCCGGCCATGGCGAGGACGATTTTATCATCGGTAAGCGCTACGGTTTGGAGGTGGACAGCCCGGTGCAGGACAACGGCCTGTTCCGTGACGATCTGCCGGTGGTCGGCGGTCTGCATGTGAGCAAAGCCAACCAGCCGGTGATCGACGCCTTGAAAGACGGCGGCGCGTTGGTGGCGCTGGAAACCATTACCCATAGTTATCCGCATTGCTGGCGACACAAGACACCGATTATCTTCCGCAGCACCGCCCAGTGGTTCATTCCCATGAGCGAAGGCGGTTTGCTGGCTCGGGCCCGTGCCGAGGTGGACAAAGTCCAATGGCTGCCGGAGTGGGGCAAAGCGCGCATCGAAGGCATGCTGCGTGATCGCCCGGACTGGTGTATCTCCCGGCAACGCACCTGGGGCGTGCCGATCGCCTTGTTCGTGGACCGTGCTACGTCCGAACCGCATCCGGACACCCCTCGGTTGATCGAAGAAGTGGCCAGGCGGGTGGAGCAGGGCGGCATTGATGCCTGGTTCGACCTGGACGCGCAAGAGCTGCTCGGTGACGACGCGGAACGTTACACCAAGGTCACCGATATTCTGGACGTCTGGTTCGACTCCGGGGTGACCCACTATTCGGTGCTGGAACAGCGCGAAGACCTGACGGTGCCCGCGGATCTCTATCTGGAAGGCTCCGACCAGCATCGCGGTTGGTTCCAGTCCTCGTTGCTGACCAGCACCGCGATCCGCGATGCGGCGCCGTACAAGAGCGTGCTGACCCACGGCTTCACCGTGGACGAGCAGGGCCGCAAGATGTCCAAGTCGATCGGTAACGTGATCGCGCCCCAGGAGGTGTGGAACGATCTGGGCGCGGACATTCTGCGCCTGTGGGTGGCGGCCACCGATTATCGTGGCGAAATGAGCGTGTCCAAGAACATTCTCAAGCAAATGGCGGACAGCTACCGGCGTATCCGCAACACGGCTCGTTTTCTGCTTTCCAACCTCAACGGCTTCGACCCGGACCGGGACGCGGTGGCGCCGGACGACATGATTGCTCTGGACCGTTGGGCAGTGGGCCGTTCCGAGGCCTTACAGGCAGAACTACGCGATCTCTACGACGGCTATCATTTCCACCAGGTCTACCAGCGGCTGCACAATTTCTGTGGCAATGAACTGGGTGGCTTTTACCTGGATATCATCAAGGACCGCCAATACACCACGCCGGCCAACTCACTGGCGCGGCGTTCCTGTCAGACCGCGCTGTACCACATCGTCCAGGCGCTGGTGCGCTGGATGGCGCCGATACTCAGTTTTACCGCCGAGGAAATCTTCGAACTGCTGCCCGGGGAACGTCCTGAGTCGGTGTTCCTGACCACTTGGTACGAGGGGCTTTTCCCGCCCGCCGCCGATACGGAGTTGGATCTGGCGTTTTGGGAGCAAGTCCAGGCGGTTAAACAGGCGGTCAATAAAGCCATCGAAGAAGCCCGCAACCGCAAGGAGCTGCGCGCTAATCTGGCCGCCGACGCCACGCTGTATGTAGACGAGCGCCTGGCCGCTCTGCTTGGCCGCTTGGGGGGCGAGCTGCGTTTCGTCACTATCACCTCCACCGCCACCCTGGCGCCTCTGGCGCAGGCGCCGGCGGATCTGGAAGACAGTGCCGTGGCGGGGCTCAAGGTGCGGGTGTCGCCGTCGCCCCACGACAAATGCGTGCGTTGCTGGCATCACCAGCCGGATATCGGCACGGATGCCAGCCACCCGGAACTGTGCGGTCGCTGCGTGCTCAACTTGGAAGGTAACGGCGAGGAACGCCACTATGCTTAAGGATGAGGGGCTTGGGACCAGCCGGGTGCCGGGCCAATTGGCCTGGTTGTGGCTTACCGCGCTGGTGATTGTTCTCGACCAGATTACCAAACACTGGGTGGTGGCTCGCTTCGATCTCTATGAGCGTCTGGATGTGCTGCCATCTTTCAATCTCACGCTGGCCTACAATTCCGGCGCCGCGTTTAGTTTCCTGGCCGGCGCAGGAGGTTGGCAGCGCTGGTTCTTCGCCGTGGTGGCGCTGATCGCCGCGGTGCTGATTCTGAGCTGGCTGCGCAAACTGCGTGACGAGCGGATGCAGGGCGCTGCCCTGGCGCTGATTCTCGGTGGCGCCCTCGGTAACCTTTATGACCGCGTCGTGCTGGGCCATGTGGTCGACTTCCTCGACTTCTATTGGGGGGATTACCACTTTCCGGCCTTTAATATCGCCGACACCGCCATCACCATAGGGGCCGCGTTGATTATTCTCGATATGTTGCTGGGAGGCCGTCGCGGCCATGACTGATACCTTGCGCGCGGGTCCGCAGACCCGCATTACGCTGCATTTTGCCGTACGCCTGATGGACGGCACCGAAATGGACAGCACCTACGGTGGCGAGCCGGCGTCCTTTTCCTGGGGTGACGAATCTCTGCTGCCCGGCTTCGAGCGCGCCATTCTCGGGCTTAAAGCCGGCGATAAACGCAGTGTCTTTATCGACGCCGCTTCCGGCTTTGGGGACTACAACGAACAGAACCGGCAGCACTTCAAGCGCAGCACCTTCAGTGCCGACGACGTTGAGGTGGGCACGGTGATGAATTTTGCCGACGCCGCCGGCGCGGAACTGCCCGGCGTCATTGCCGAGCTGGACGATGACTGGGTCACCGTGGACTTCAACCACCCCCTGGCGGGCCGCGACCTGACTTTCGAGGTGGAAATCATCGCCGTGGAGCACGACGCGCCCGAGCAGGCCGTCCGTCTGAACTGACGGTGCTTTGTGGGAGCGGGCCCCGCCCGCGAAAGGGCGCGAAGCGCCCGGCAAAGGCGGCTTCTTAATACGTCTCTGGTATCCTGCCGGCGAGCATGGCTCGCCTTTCGCGGGCGGGGCCCGCTCCCACAGCCCGCTCCTACCGGAGCTGGTCGGCCACCGTTGGTGGCGCGTATACTCAGGTTACATTCCAAGCAGGTTCTGATATGCAAATCCGTCTCGCCAATCCCCGTGGCTTCTGTGCCGGGGTGGATCGCGCCATCGACATCGTCAACCGCGCCCTGGATGTATTCGGGCCGCCGGTCTATGTGCGTCACGAAGTGGTCCACAACCGCTACGTGGTGGACGGCCTGCGCGAGCGCGGCGCCGTGTTCGTGGACGAGTTGGAAGAAGTGCCCGATGACGCCATCGTCATTTTCAGCGCGCACGGTGTCTCCAAGGCGGTGCAGGAAGAGGCGGAACAGCGCGCTCTGAAAGTGTTCGACGCCACCTGCCCGCTAGTCACCAAGGTGCATATGGAGGTGATCCGTTACGCCCAGGAAGGTCGGGAAGCGATTCTGATCGGTCACCAGGGCCATCCGGAAGTGGAAGGCACCATGGGCCAGTACGACACCTCCAAGGGCGGGCGCATGTACCTGGTGGAAGATGACGCCGACGTCGCCAAACTGGAAGTGCATAACCCGGACCACCTTGCTTTCGTCACCCAGACCACCCTGAGCGTGGACGATACCGCCCGCATCATCGACGCCCTGCGTGAGCGCTTCCCCAATATCCTCGGTCCCAAGCGCGAGGATATCTGCTATGCCACCACCAACCGCCAGGACGCGGTGCGCCAACTGGCCCTGGAATGCGACCTGGTGCTGGTAGTGGGGTCGGTGAACAGCTCCAACTCCAACCGTCTGCGTGAACTGGCGGAGCGCTGCGGTACCCCTTCCCATCTGCTGGACGATCCGGTCATGATCGATCCGGCCTGGCTGAAAGGCAAAAAAGCCGTCGGTGTCACCGCCGGTGCCAGCGCCCCCGAGGAACTGGTGCATCAAGTCGTGGCCCGCCTGCGTGAGCTGGGCGGCGAAGACGCCCACGAAATTCCCGGTCGCGAAGAAAATATCCGCTTCTCCATGCCCCGCGCCCTGCGCGCCTGATCGCCTCTCTGTAGCTAGCCCCTTATAGTCCCCGGCGTCGGCCTTACTCTGAGGTCCGATCCCGGGTACCGTGCGCCCTCGCCATAAAGACTGGCTTAATCCCTAGTGAAAAAGTGTGAATAGCGTCACAGTCGAATTTCGTAAAAGTACCGACTTATCAACTGCTTATGCCGTTTATTGCCGCCAAGTGACCGCTCGTCTAAGTCTCGTTGTCGGCGGTTTTACAATTGCTAGAGTGTGCTCTCCGGAATCAGATTGGAGTGTGTCGTGGTGGCTGACGCCCGATTCAAAAGCAGGGGCTTTACCCTTATTGAGTTGATGTTGGGGATCAGTGTCGCTGCGGTGCTGATGGCGTTGGCGGTGCCGTCTTTCCAGAACCTGACCGCCAATAACGCCCTGCGCACCGCCAGTGCGGATCTTGTCACGGCCATCAATACAGCGCGTTCCCAGGCGGTTAATTTGCGCAAAGACGTGATTCTCAAACAAAAAAATTCAGATTGGTCCGATGGTTGGGAAGTGGAGTACGACGCGTCCGTGGACGTAGAAGGGAAGCAACATTTCATCCCCAGCGGAAAGGTCACCGTGAGTGCCGCTACCTCCGAGCTGACATTTCGGTCCTCCGGCATGGTGAGCGATGAAGTCGAGTTCACCATCTGTGACGACCGCTCCGGCGAGAAGGGACGGCGCATTCGGGTAAAGAAATTCGGCGTGATTGAAAACCAAACGATTGTTTGCGGCTAGCGGCGGTATGGCGATGAATGTGACAGCGAGACAGCAGCGTGGCGTCGGCATGGTGGAGATTCTGGTGGCGCTTTTGGTCTTGGCCATCGGCGTGCTGGGGTATGCGGGCCTTCAGCTAAACGCGCTGAAAAGCACCGAATCCGCTCAGATACGCTCCCAGGGTACGGCGCTGGCGAGAGACACCCTGGAAACCATACTGGTTAACCCGCAAGAGCGCGGTACCTACCTTGATGAGAGTAACTGGGATAACGCCCAAAGCACTTTCGGCGACCAGCCACCCTCGAACCCGGACTGTTTATCCGACCCTTGTACCGCCGCCGAAATGGCGACCTGGGACATTGCCCGCCTGCAGTGGCAGGCGGGTACCGTGTTGCCGGCAGGACGGCTCCAGGTGCAGCCCTGCAGCGCCGGTGGCGCCAGTACCAGTTGCGTGGTGGTGGCCTGGGGCGATCAGGATATAGGGCAATGCCTTGACGGTGGCGACATTAATACCGGCCTGGATTCGGAGTGCGCGGTGATGGAGGTAGAGCGATGAATGCGCATCGGTATGCCCGAGGGTTCAGTCTTGTCGAGCTGATGGTCGCCATGGTGTTGGGGTTGCTGATTACCGCCGCGGCGGTGTCGTTGTTCTCGACCAACCAGCGAACATTCCAGTTGCAACAGGCGATGGGGCAGCTACAGGAGCAGGGTCAGTTGGCGATGCGCTTTATCAATCAGGATGTGCGCAAGACCGGCCTGACGAAAGACAGTGTGGTTGCCACCGTGCTGCCGGGGGTCGTGACCACGGGCGCTTCACCGCTACCGTCGTCGAACAACGATGGTAACGGCAATGACCGCCTGACACTGAGTTACCACGGCGCCGTGGACTGCGAGGGTGATTCGTTGACCCCGGTTCAAGACACCGTGGTCGTCAACAGCTACTGGGTAGATGACGACAGTCAGCTTAATTGCGAAGGCAGTCTCGACAGTGGCAGCAACGGCGTCATTCTTCTGCGCGGGGTTCGGAGTTTCCAGGTTCTCTATGGTATCGACGGTGATCGTGACGGCGTGGCCTTCGCATCCCAGTACGTCACCGCTGACGACCTGAGTGGTGAGCCAATCCTGGCTATCAAACTGGGTGTGTTGATGGAGGCCGATTTGCCATCGATGAGCAGTGCTGAACAAGAACAGAAATTCTACATTCTCGACAGTGAAGTGACCGTGGACGAGGGGCGAACCATGCGCCGCCAGTTTCAATCAACGGTCGCGGTCCGAAACTATTCATGGGAAGAAATCTGATGATGTCTGTGTCCTTATCGTCCGGTTACCGCCAGCGGGGGGTGGCCCTGTTGATTGCCTTGCTGATCCTGGTGGTGGTTTCCCTGATGGGAATTACCGCCATGAAAACCAGTATGTTCAGCGCCAAAATCGCCACCGGAACCCAGGTCGATGCGATGGCGTTCGAAGGTGCGGAATCGGCTATTTCCGACGCTTACCGGCACCTCGAAACAATGTCCAGCGACGACCTCCAGTTCTTTCTCGGTGGTGGCATCATGCGTCGCTGTTTAAGTGGCGGCGGCTCCACGGACAGCGCCTGCACCGCGTCTTCCAGGATGGATTCACGTGGCCTGATTAATTCGGGATCGCGAATTCGGCAAGAAGGTTTTCAGGCCGTGCCTGGGGGGCAAGTGAGCATGAGTGGGAACAGTGTGATCGCGATGGATTTCAACTTTGATATCGTCGGCGACGCCGAGGTGGAAGAGTTCAATATTGATAATAGTCACGTTCAGCAGGCATTGAAGCGGGGACTGGTATCCAACTCCGACCTGATGTCCAGCGCGTTACAGGGGAGTGAGCAATGAATCCGAAAGATATATTTAAAGCCACGCTTTTTCTGATGTCGCTTTTCCTTGCGCCTGGCAATCTATACGCAGATGACACGGAGATTTATTACGCTCGTGCCGACTTGGTCAATGAAGAGAATGAGCAAATTGCCAACGTGCTTTTTCTGATGGATACCTCGGGCAGTATGTGTAGTGGTTATTCAAACTGTTCGAATTCGAATACTAAGATGTCGCAATTGAAAGTAGCGTTCAGTTCGGTAGTGGATGGACTGAATAATGGTGTTCGAATTGGTGTTGGCAAGTTCAATGGCGGTGCGGACAATAACGGTTATGGGGGTTACGTCTTTTACCCTGTTACCGAGATGACGGACAGTTCCCGCACCGAGGTAAAAAATCTGGTGAACGGACTTGATGGCACGTCCAATACACCGACCATGGAAGCTTATTCCGAGGTGGCGCGCTATATGATGGGGCTGAGCCCTTCTGGATACGCTAAATTCGGGGAGGCGGATGAGGATGAACCGCGCCCGGCCGTCAACTTGCGCTATCAGTGCGTGAAGTACAGAGGCAACAAATGCAAAGAATATGATTGGGTCAGTGTCGATCGCTATACCTCGCCCATGAATATGAAGAATCAGTGTGAAAGCAATCATATTATCGTGATGACCGACGGTGACCCCACGCAAGATCAGGACGACGAGTCCGTTGAGGATATAACAGGAGGTGGCTGCAATGCTTCCTATAACTGCCAGACGAAATTGGCGGCCTGGCTTGGCGACGAAGGCCGAAATAGCAAGGGGCGCAGGGTTAAAACCTGGCAAGTGGCCTTTGGCGTCGACAGCGATTCTTCGCAGGTCTCCAACATGGAGGACGTCGCTATAGCCGGTGGCACCGAAACGGTCAGGCTTGCGGACAATGCCGCCGAACTGGCCGCGGAATTTAACGATATTCTCGAGTTGATTGTCGAAGATTCACAAACGATCACGTCGCCGGGCGTATCAGTGAATCAGAACAACCGGCTGGAGCACCTGAATCAGTTGTACTTTGCTCTGTTTAAGCCTGAGAAAACCTCGGTCTGGCCTGGTAATTTGAAGCGCTATTCGACATCTGGCGGTGAGGTGATCGACGAGACTGGCCAGAATGCGGTCAATGATGAGACGGGGTCTTTCTACGAGGATGCCTCGAGTTTTTGGTCCAGTACTAAAGACGGCGCCGACGTCCGAAAAGGCGGCGCTGTGGAACAGCTTAGCGGCCGGCGCCTTTACATCGGCAACAATAGTGATGACGGTGGGCAGTACCGTTTACAGCCGGGTACTACCACGTTCGACAACCTGTCCAAGGCTCGCCTGGGCATACCAGGAAACGCGCCCACTCCTGAATTCGATACCAAATTGGAAGTCTATAATGCGCTTGCGGCACTATGGGCGGACCCCATGCACAGCGTTCCATTGTTGGTGAATTACGAACTGGGCAGTGACGCCGGTGATGCCGACGGGCAGCAGAATTATGTCTTCGTTTCTACGAATGGTGGCATGTTGCATGCGATTGACACCAGTGACGGCAGCGAGAAATTCAGTTTCATGCCCGATGAAATGTTGCGTAAGGCCTATGATTTCGTACGCTCGCCGCCGCTCAAAGCCAATAACATTCGTAGCCTGTATGGCATGGATTCGAGTTGGGTGCCGATACGTATCGCCGATGACGATGGTGACGCTGAAGAGGTTTGGATTTTCGGTGGCATGCGCCGTGGTGGGCATAATTATTACGGTCTGGATGTGTCCAGCATCGACACTCCAAAAATGGAGTGGCGTATTCGTGGCAATGACGGCAGCGGTGGCACCACCAGCGGCTTCAGTAAGTTGGGCCAGACCTGGTCCACTCCTACGGTGACTAGTGTTCGGATAGATGGCGAAGTTCGTACGGTATTGGTATTTGGCGGCGGTTACGATCCGGACGGCCATGATACAGAAGGCCAGCGTGCCAACGAGGACGACGTGGGTAATGCGGTCTATATGGTCGACGCTTACACCGGAGAGTTGATCTGGTCGGCCAGTAATGAATCCAATTCGGAGGGTGTCGATTCCGTTCATAGTGAGATGAATTGGGCGGTTCCCGGCGGTATAGCGGTGGTGGACCTGCCTACGGACGGGTTGGCCGATTATCTCTACTTTGGAGATATGGGCGGCCAGTTATTTCGGGTTAATCTGAATAATGCTAATTCCGGGGCGGATGGCCTGGTGGATGGGGTGGTCAGGCTTGCCAATTTTGGTGAAGACAGCCATCGCCGCTTTTACGAGGCCCCCGCGGTGGGCTATCAGCGTTCCGGTGTTTCCGAGTCATTGCACGTCGCTATTGGCTCTGGCTACCGCGCTCATCCGTTGGATGAAGATACTGATGAGGCCTTCTTTATGATGGTTGACAGTAACTTCAAATCCAGTGAGCAGGGTGATGTTGTTAGTCGTGGCGATCTTGTCTCGGTCGGTGCTGGCGGAGCGGCTGAACCCTCTGATGCGGGTTGGCGCTTTCATTTCCAGCGCGACGGTGAAAAGGTGATGTCGTCGCCGACCATTTTCCAAGGAGACGTGTTTTTCTCCACCTATGTGCCGACGGACGATAATCAGGAAGAAGATCCTTGTCAGATTCGTTACGGTCGTGCGTTCGCCTATCGAGCCAATATGTTTACCGGTGAGGCGGCCGGCTTTACCAATGACGGTTCCACGTCCTGGAACGGCACTGAACTGGATGGTTCTGGCATTCCCCCGAGTGTCGTGCCGCTCTATTTGCCTGATGATGGTGACGATGAAGACGGCGGCGGTGGCGGCAACGGCAACGGCGGCGGCGGTGGTGGCCCCGGCACTGTGAGTTTTGGTGTCGGTACGGAATTCATCGGCGAAGATGGCATCGATTACAATAACTTCCGCAAGCGTCGCTGGTATCCGCTTGAGAAGAACGATGCAAACCAGTTCTTTCCGCCGGGAGACTAACTGATGACTCTTTCAAAAAAGAGGGCGCAGGGTTTTACTCTGATTGAACTGATGATCGTGGTGGTGGTGGTGGCGATTCTCGCCGCCATCGCTTACCCCGCTTACACGGAGCAGGTACGCGAGACGCGCCGCTCGGAATATCAGGGTCAGATAATGGACCTTGCCGCCTCGCTGGAAAATTACCGGGCACGTAATTTTTCGTACAAGGATGCAGGCAGCAAGCTGGGATCGTTGTCGCCGAAACTTAACAATAACGATTACTACACAGTCAGCATTAACGTCAGTGCGGATAACCAGCGCTATGATGTGGTGGCCTCACCCAAGGGTCCGCAAAGCGGTAATGGGGTCCTCAAGCTCAATAGCGAGGGAGTTACGTGTTATGTGAAGGGCAGCTCCTGTACATTGAACGGCAGTAATCAGTGGAGCGACTGACCTCGTTGTGATCAGGGACAGGCGGCGGCGTCGGCGCCCTCAATGCGGGCGGTACCAATCACATTCATAACCACCTTGCGGGCATGATCCTGATTGCAAATCAGGAAGTGCCCGTTTTGGTAGTAGAGATTGCCACGGCGACCGTAGCGCAGCGCGTCACCCCGAAAGCGCCGCCAGATCAAGGTGGTTCCGGTCGGCAAATCCAGTCGCTCGATCACATCGGCGGCGCCGATCCTCCCGTCGCGGTCCGGGTCTCTTGCCAGCAGCAGAGAAGTTGTCGGGTTGAATTGGTCGCACAGGCTGTCGCCGTCACACAGGTAGGTGAGGCCCTGGCTGAAGGCGTGCGCCCTGGCCTGATGGATGAACCCCAATACCCGATTACTGGCGGCGACAACTCTCTGTTCTGGCAACCAGTCACTGTGCAGGTCGTGGCCGGCGGTGAGCAGTATGGCAACAATCGTCAACGTGACCATCAGTTCCAGCAGAGTGAAGCCTCGCGCTTGTCCCGGTTTGTGCTTGGTCAAGATGCAGTCTTCCATGGGAGCTCCTTGGGCCGTCCCTGGCCCTGTCTTTGTTTCTATTGATCCTGGTCGTTTCCCAGGGCCAGTCTAGCGCCCCGTTAGGCTCGTCACTGTGCTATGGTTGCCTCCCTTCCTGTCATCCAACTCCCATGATTTGCTATGGCTGATGTACTCGTTGTCGGTGGTGGAATTGTCGGTTTGCTGAGTGCGCTTGATCTTAGCGACCGAGGCCTGGACGTCACCGTGATCGACGTTGCCGGGTCCCGCCCGCCGGCGTCCTGGGCCGGGGGCGGTATTTTGTCGCCGTTGTTCGCCTGGCGTTACCCCGACCCCATGAATCGGCTCACCCATGACGCTTCCGCACGCTACCGGGCACTGGTAGACCGTTTGCAGGGTTGCGCCGGGCTGCAGCCGTCCGATTTGCACGATAGTGGTCTGTGGGTGTCGGCGAGCGAAGGAGAGCGCGCCACCGCGCGCCGCTGGGCGTCCGCATGGGGGCTTCCTTGCGACGAGCAATCACTTGGCCGTCGTATGCCGGCGGCGCCGGACCGTGATGGGTTGTGGTTCCCCGACATTGGCAACTTGCGGAACCCACGCATGCTTAAGGCGTTGCGCGCGGTGTTGCGCGGCCGGTCCGTGCGATTTGTCGAGGCGACGGTGACCGCCCTGAGACCGCGGTGGGAGGGGGGCGAGCTGATGTTGGACACAGGGGAGACCCTGGCCGCGCCCCGGGTTCTGATCAGCGCCGGTGCCTGGTCGGCGGCGCTGCTGGCCCCTTTGGGCGTGTCCTTGCCGCTGTTTCCCGCCAAAGGAGAAATGCTGCTGTATCGATTGGCGCCCGGCCGAGTGCCCAGTATCGTGCTGACGGAGCAGGGGTATTTGATTCCGCGCGCCGATGGCGCGGTGCTTGCGGGGTCCACGTTGAAGGTGGGCGACGCGAGCACCCATCCCACGGTGACCGGGCGCTGGGCGTTGCAATCAATGGCGGAGTCGCTGTTGCCGGAACTGGCGGCGGTGAAGCCGGCCTGTCACTGGGCCGGGGTGCGGCCGGGCAGTGATCGCGATTGGCCCTATTTAGGGCCGGTGCCCGGTACTCGGGGGGTGTTCGCCGCTGTGGGGATGCACCGCAATGGTTTGGTGGCGGCGCCGGCCAGTGCGGAGTTGCTGGTGCAATTGATGTGCGGTGAGGTGCCTTCGCTGCCGGCGTCCGACTATTCGCTGTCGCCGTCTTGATCCAGTTCCAGTTTCTTTAGCCGGTAGCGCAGCGAGCGGAACGTCATACCCAGCTTCTTGGCGGCAGCGGTGCGGTTCCAGTGTGTGGCTTCCAGAGCGCGCAGGATCTCCTGTTTTTCAATTTCCTGCAGATAGTCTTCCAGAGGAAGCTGCGGGTGCCGGCCGCCACCGTTGCCGGCGGCCGGCGACGGCGCACCGTGGCTCGGTAAGTGGAGGTGCTCCGGTTCTATGGTTTCGCCGTCGCAGAGCGTTAATGCCCGCTCCAGGGTGTTTTCCAGCTCGCGCACGTTGCCGGGGAAGCCATAGCCGGCGAGGGCGGACATGGCGCTCTCGCTGACCTCCGGTGGGCGGGTTTCCCAGGCCTGACCGAGGCGTTGCAGGATATGCTGTACCAATGAAGGGATGTCTTCGGGGCGTTCGCGCAGCGGCGGCACGTGGGCTTCGATTACATTGAGTCGGTAATAAAGGTCCTGACGGAAGCGACCGGCGGTCATTTCCTCGCCCAAATCCCGGTGAGTGGCGCAGAGAATGCGCAGATTGACCGGAAATTCCTTGGATTCGCCCACCGGGCGCACCGTTTTCTCCTGGATCGCCCGCAACAATTTGACTTGCATATGCAGAGGCAGGTCGGCGACTTCGTCAAGAAACAGGGTGCCGCCATCGGCTTCACGGAACAGACCTTTACGGTCCTCCACGGCACCGGTGAAGCTGCCTTTGCGGTGGCCGAAAAATTCGCTTTCCATCAACTCCGAGGGAATTGCCCCGCAGTTGACCGCCACGAAGGGCTTGTCGCGGCGCGGGCCCAGAGCGTGGATCAAGCGCGCCACGCGCTCCTTGCCGCTGCCGGATTCGCCACTGATGTAGATCGGTGCCTGGCTGCGTGCCAGCTTGCGAATTTGCTGTTTGAGCCGCTGCATGGCCGGCCCCTGGCCGATCAGCGAGTCTTCTTCCGGGCCCGCTTTGTCGTCATTGTCCGTGCGGCTGATACCGAGGCCGTCCTCGATCAGTTGCCGCAGCCGATCCAGCGCCACCGGTTTGGCAATGAAATCATAGGCGCCCAGTTTCATCGCCTCGGTGGCGACATCCATATTGCCGTACGCGGTGATCACCGCCACCGGCATGTCCGGGGCGGTCTGGGCGGCGTGACGGATCAAATCCAGGCCATTGCCGTCGCCCAGATTCATATCGGTGAGACAGAGGTCAAAGCGCTCGCTGTCGAGCAGGCGCCGGGCACTGCCGAGCGAGTCGGCGGCGGTAGCATCGAGTTTCATCCGCCCCAGAGTGATGACCAGCAGTTCGCGCAGATCCGCTTCATCATCAACAACCAGAACACGAGGAGTCTTATCGGTCATCATTATTGAAACTGTCGGTCCGGGTGGGCACAGGTTATCACAAAGCGAGCGCCGGGTTGGGCGCTCTCATGATCCAGGGTCGCCTGGTTCGCCTGGCACAGTTGCCGGCACACATAGAGCCCCAGACCGTTACCGCCGTCGCGAGTGGTGTAGAAGGGTTCGAACAAGTGCGCGGCGTCTTCGGCTGGCACACCGTCGCCATCGTCGGCCACCGCGACCCAGGGCAGCCGCGTCTGGGGGTGCCGGCCATAGGTCACCGTGACCCGGCATTGATCACCGCCATGGTCGAAGGCGTTGCCGATCAGGTTATCCACCACCTGTATCAGTTGGCTGCGATCAAAGCGGATTTCCACACTGTCGTCCCGGTGTTGCAGCCGCAGGCGCTGGCGGGGAATGGCGCGTTGATACCAACTGGCGGCCACCTCTTCGAGCACCGGTGCCACTTCGAAACGGGCGGCTTGGCCGCGTGGGCGACGGGACAGATCAAGTACGTCGGAAATAATGCCGTTCACCCGCTTAACGTGATTGCGGATGATGCCCAGAAGATGGCTGTCTTCCGGTTTTTCCATGTCCTCGTCGAGTAGCTCGGTGGCATGGCTGATGGCGCTCAGCGGGTTGCGAATTTCATGGGCCAGGGTGGCGGACAGTCGCCCCAGGGAGGCAAGATTCAGTTGCTGGGCTTCCTGTGCAATGCGGGCGGTGTCTTCCAGGAAAACCAGGGTCAGGTCTTCATGGCCGGTGTTGAGATCGGCGAAACGAGCGCTGACCTGTGGCGATTGGCGCGACACCCTGAGCGGCGTTTGCGTCATGTGCGGCGCTTCCCGCCAATGCTGGTGCCGGTCCACCAGCGCCGCCGGCAAGTGCTGGCCGGCCATGGCGGTGGCGAAGAAGCCGTCCGCGGAGGGGTTGGACTGTAATATCCGATGTTCGTTGTTGAACACCATAACGCCGGTGCGCATGCGCTCCACGATTTGCCGGTTAAGGGCTTCCAGGCGCTCGATCGCCACGCGCTGACTGGCGGCAATGGATTCGCTGCGCTCCAGCCGGGCGGCGATCTGCTGAATAATCAGCGACACCATAAAGAAGGCGATGCCCAGCAAGCCTGCCTCGGTGAGCTGGAAGGGGTCCTTGCCGCTGGTCTGGGTGGCGAAATAGAACTGCTCGAACATCACTGTGAGCGTCGCCAGGGCCGCGATCAGAAAGCCCATGCGCCCGCGCAGCAGAATATTACCGGCGGCCACATTGACCAGCAGTAAGACCGCCAGGCCGCCTTCCAGGCCGCCGTTGGCGTGCACCACCACCCCCAGGACTAACACGTCGATGACCAGCGCCAGGGGTTGGGTGAAACCGGGTTTGCGCAACCGCTCGCTGTAATCCATCGCCGAGGACACCAGCGTCAGCAGCAGGTAGCCGGAGACGGTAGCCTCGAACAGCCCCGGCATATACTGACCGATCAGACGTTGCTCGCTGAGGTAGAACAGGGCCAGCAGCACCGTGGCGATGGTGATGCGATAGAGGTTGTAGATCCGGCTCGGTGTCCAGTTCTGGCTAGGGCTCATGGTGCTCCAGGTACTGGCGCTGGTGATCCTGGCTGCAAAACGCCAGGTCCTGGTGCTGGAAAGCCTCGCGTTCCGGCACATGCACGCCGCATTGGCGGCATTTGACCATTTTCTGGCTGCGCGCGGACACACCGCCGGTCGAGTTGTCGCGGCGGCGACGTTCACTAAGCAGGCTTTTGACCACCCGCCAAACCAGATAAATCAGAGCCGCTATGATGAGCAGCCTTATAAGCCCCATAAGATATCCCCAACGCTGCAAGAGCGGGCGGCTACAGAGTACAATCAGCGCTCCACGGAGAAAAGGCTGGTGATATGCGAGTAGTGATGGCCCAGCGCAATCCCCTGGTTGGGGATATCGAGGGCAATGCGGAGGCGGTGGTGAGCGCCGCCCGCGAGGCACGTAATTTGCTCGGTGCCGAGCTGGTGGTGTTTCCCGAGCTGATGCTCACCGGCTATCCGCCGGAAGACCTGCTGCTGCGGCCCAGCCTGAACAGTCGCGTCGATGACGCTTTGGCCCACATCGGCGAGCGTATCGAAGTGCCGGTGGTGATTGGCTACCCGGCGGTACGCAATGGCCTGCGCCGCAACGCGGCGGGCGTGTTGTTTCCGGGGGAAACCCGCCCGCGGCACGAATATTTCAAACAGTGCCTGCCCAATTACCGGGTATTCGATGAGAAACGCTATTTCCAGCCGGGCGAGCAAAGCTGTGTGTTTGAGCTGGGTAAGGAGCGTCTGGCTCTGACCATTTGTGAGGACATTTGGTTTGAGGGGCCGGCCGCTCAGGCCGCCCGTGACGGAGCCACCTGCGTTATCAATCTCAATGCGTCACCGTTCCGCGCTGGCAAGCCGGGGGAGCGTCTCGAACAGGTGGGCGCGCGGGCTCGGGAAACAGGGCTGCCGGTGCTTTACTGCAACCTGGTAGGCGGACAGGACGAGCTGGTCTTTGACGGCGCCTCTTTCGTGGTCGATGGAGAGGCCGGGGTGTGCGTGCAGGGAGCGAGTTTCGAGGAGGCTCTGGTGCCGGTGGATTTGAGCCGGGAAGGCGGTGCTTTGAAAGTGCGCGGCGAATTGCTACCAGTGCCGGAGAACGAAGAAAGTCTCTATCGGGCGCTGGTGCTGGCGACCCGGGATTACGTCAACAAAAACGGTTTCAAGGGCGCGCTGTTGGGGCTTTCGGGGGGGATCGATTCCGCCCTGACCCTGGCGGTGGCCGTCGACGCGTTAGGGCCCGACCGGGTTGAGGCTGTGATGATGCCGTTTCGCTACACCGCCGACATCAGTATCGAAGACGCCGAGCAACAGGCGAAAGCGTTACGGGTCCACTACCGCTCGCTGCCCATCGAGCCGGCTTTCAACGGCTTTATGTCGATTCTTGAGGAGGCGTTCGCGGGCCGCGAGCCGGATACCACCGAGGAAAATCTACAGGCGCGCTGCCGGGGGGTATTGCTGATGGCGCTGTCCAACAAGAGTGGCTCGGTGGTCCTGACCACCGGTAACAAGAGCGAAATGGCAGTGGGTTACGCCACGCTTTATGGTGACATGGCCGGTGGCTTCTCGGTGCTTAAGGACGTCTTCAAGACCTGGGTGTATCGGGTGGCCCGCTGGCGTAATCAAAAAGCCGGCAGCGAGATCGTTCCCGACCGTGTGATCACCCGTCCGCCGTCGGCGGAGTTGGCGCCGGATCAAGTGGATTCCGATTCTCTGCCCGGTTACGACGAGCTGGACGCCATTCTTGAGCGCTATGTGGAGCAGGATATGAGTGCCGAGGCGGTGATTCGCGACGGCTTTGACCGGGACACCGTCTACCGGGTGGTGAAGCTGACCGACCGCAATGAGTACAAGCGGCGCCAGGCGGCGGTGGGGCCGCGGGTCAGCCGCCGTGCGTTTGGCAAGGATCGCCGCTATCCGATCACCAACGGCTGGCGGCCCGGCGACTAACGGCCGCAAACTTCAAGCCGGCCTTGTAGGAGCGGGCCTCGCCCGCGAAAGGGAGCGAAGCTCCCGGCGGGATTCCAGAGACCTTCCAACGGCGGTACAAACAGCGTCTCTGGAATCCTGCCGGGTGGCTAAAGCCACCCTTTCGCGGGCGAGGCCCGCTCCTACAAGGCCGCCGCCACCCTCGCTGGCAGCCCTCAGAGCAAATCGAAGGTGAGCAGGCTCAGCACGCCTTTGTTCTCATCCGGCCACCAGGCCAGGTCCACCTGATTGTCATCTTCCAGAAAGTCGCTGTCCGGCCAGTTGTCGGCCAGTACACGGCGGCTTTTCTCGGCCAGAGCCGGTCGGTCGAGACGTTCGTAGCCTTTCACCATGATCGCCAGCGCTTCCGGCACCAGGGGGGTTTGCTGATAGTGCTGCAGCACGTACTGGGCGCGGTTGATGGCCGCGATGTAGGCGCCGCGACGGGCATAGTAGCGTGCCGCGTGCAGTTCGTGGCGGGCGAACTCGTTGCGGATGAACACCATGCGGGCACGGGCGTCCTCGCTGTATTCGCTATCCGGGAAACGGGTTACCAGGCGCTCGAAATCCTCGAAGGCGTCCCGCGCGGAGGACAGGTCCCGGGCGGACTTGTCGGTATTCATCATGGAGTCGAAGAAGCCGCGTTCCATGTAGAAATTGGCCAGCCCGCGCATGTAGAGCGCGTAGTCCAAACGCGGGTGGGCCGGGTAGCTGCGCATGAAACGCTGGGCGGCGACCACGGTCTGTGGGTAGTCCTGGAGGCGGAACTGGGAGTAGATCAGCTCAAGCTGCGCCTGTTCCGCGTAGCGACCATAGGGGAATCGGGCTTCCAGCTCCTTGAGCCGGTCCACGGCGGTGACGTAGTTGTTCGACTCCATGGACTCGCGGGCTTCGCGGTATTGTTCCGCTTCGGTGCGCTCCGGGCCCTCGGTGGGTTTGCTGGCGCAGGCGCTGAGCAGCGCGGCGATCAGCAGGGTCGAAAGCAATCGTGGCATTTTATCCTCGGTGCGACAGGGTACAATGGTGCGCCTATTCTACGCACAGGTCGGACTATGGGACATCTTGGCGGTGAGAAAATTCAGCGCACCGAGCAAGTCGATGCGCAATACGCCGGTACCCGGCTGGATCAGGCGGCCGCCGAACTGTTCGACGGCTTCTCCCGATCGCGGCTGCAAAACTGGATCAAAGAAGGTGTTTTGACCGTCGATGGGCGGGCGGCGCGGCCCAAGGACAAGCTGCTCGGCGGCGAAGCGTTGACCCTGGCGGTGGAATTGGCCCCGGAAATCGATGACCAACCGGAAGCCATTGAGCTGCCAGTGGTCTATCAGGACGACGACGTAATCGTCATCAATAAACCGGCCGGCCTGGTAGTGCACCCGGCGGCCGGCCATGCCGACGGCACCCTGCTTAACGGCCTGCTACACCTGGATGAACGTCTGTCCAGTCTGCCCCGGGCGGGCATTGTCCACCGTCTGGATCGCGATACCACGGGTTTGATGGTGGTTGCTCGCTCGGTGGAAGCCCACACTGGCCTGGTGGCGCAGTTGCAGGACAAGAGCCTGTATCGCGAGTACCAGGCCATAGCCGTGGGCGTTATGACTGGCGGCGGCACTGTGGACGCGCCCATGGGCCGCCACGCCGTGGACCGCAAGCGCCAAGCGGTGCTGGCACACGGCGGCAAGCCGGCTGTCACACACTATCGGGTACTGGACCGGTACCGGGCCCACACCCGCGTGCAGGTCCGTCTGGAGACCGGGCGGACGCACCAGATCCGGGTGCATCTTGCTCACCGGCGCTATCCCTTGGTGGGGGACCCGCTATACGGCGGCCGCCTTAAACAGCCCGCCGGTGCCAGCGAAGCCCTGCGCGAAACCTTGCGGGGTTTCCACCGCCAGGCGCTGCATGCCTTCAAGCTGGGCCTGATGCATCCGGTCAGCGGTGAATACATGGAATTCGAGGCGCCGCTGCCCGATGATTTCCTGGCATTGATACAGGTCCTGGAGGCGGACCGGGAGGCACAATGACCCTGCCCGATATCGGCCAGTGGATTCGCCCGGACTGGCGACCCCACCCCAAGGTTCGTACGCTGGTGACCACCCGTTTAGGTCGTCACTCGCCGCCGCCTTGGAACGGCTTCAACCTGGGTATGAACTGTGGCGATGACGCGGCCAGGGTCGAGCAGGCCCGCCGTCACGTGCATAAGTTGCTGGCGGTGGATCACCCGCCGGCGTGGCTGGAGCAGGTCCACGGTGACCGTATTATCCAGGCCGGGGAGGCCGACGCACGGGCCGATGGTGTCTGGACCAATGAGCGGGGCTGGCCCTGCGTTGTGCTCACCGCGGATTGTCTGCCGGTGCTTTTGGCACGGGCGGACGGCAGTGCGGTGGCGGCGGTCCATGCCGGTTGGCGTGGTCTGCATGGCGGCATCCTGGGCCGGGCGGTGGAAACGCTGGCGCCTGAGGGCGAGAGCCTGTGCGCCTGGCTGGGTCCGGCAATCTCAGCCCGGGCTTACCAGGTGGGCGAGGATGTTCACCGGGCGTTCTTATCCCTGGGAGCGGAATATCAGGCGGCATTCAGTCGTGACGGTCAGCCCAACCATTGGCGTTTCTCCCTGGCGCACGCCGCTACCCTGGCGTTGAACGCCGCGGGCGTCACCGAGGTGGCCGGCGGTGATTTTTGCACCGCCAGCGATCCGGTGCATTTTTATTCCTTTCGAGCGGAAGGGCAGACCGGCCGTTTCGCTACTCTGATCTGGCTGGAGCCCGAGTCGGCCTGATCCGGATAAGGCGTAACCCTCCCTGCAGTTTTTGATTTGCATCAAAGTTGCGCCGCCAGCCTCTTGAAACCATCACGCTAGCCCGCATTTATAGTTCAGATTTTAAACAACCGATAACGTGTCGGAGCCGCGCTCCGGCCCGCACGTTAGGCGTGATCAGGAGAGCGAATCGATGCGAATGGATAAATTCACCGCGCGTTTGCAGGAGGCCCTTGGCGAAGCCCAGTCCTTGGCCGTGGGCCAGAGCCACAGTGCCATTGAACCGGCACATCTGATGCTGGCGTTGCTGCAGCAGAACGGTGGCGTGGCTGTGCCTTTGCTGGAAAAAGCCGGCGCCAATCCGGCGGACGTTGTCACGGCCTTGAAGATGGCCGTGGATAAATTGCCCACGGTGGGCCAGTTCAACGGCGACGTGCAGTTATCACAAAATCTTGCCCGTTTGTTGAACCTGGCGGACCGCGAGGCGCAGCAGCGCGGCGATCAGTATGTTTCTACCGAAACGTTGCTGCTGGCGGCCTGTGACGACAGCGGCGAGCTGGGCAAGTTAATAAAGAACGCGGGCATAAAAAAAGCGGTGCTGGCGGAAAAAATCCAGGAAGTTCGAGGTGGCGAAGCGGTTAATGATCCTAACGCGGAAGACAATATGGAAGCGTTGAAAAAATACACCCAGGATCTTACCGAGCGGGCCGAGAGCGGCAAGCTGGACCCGGTGATCGGCCGTGACGACGAGATTCGCCGTACCATTCAGGTGTTGCAGCGGCGCACCAAGAACAACCCGGTGCTGATCGGCGAGCCCGGCGTAGGTAAAACCGCCATTGTCGAAGGGCTGGCCCAGCGCATCGTCAACGGCGAAGTGCCGGAAGGTTTGAAAGACAAGCGGGTGCTAGCCCTGGACATGGCGGCATTGATCGCCGGTGCCAAGTACCGGGGCGAATTCGAAGAGCGGCTGAAAGCCGTGCTTAACGAGCTGTCCAAGCAGGAAGGCCGGATCATCCTGTTCGTTGATGAATTGCACACCGTGGTGGGAGCCGGTAAGGCGGATGGCGCCATGGACGCGGGCAATATGCTCAAGCCGGCGCTGGCCCGGGGCGAATTGCACTGCGTGGGCGCCACCACCTTGGATGAGTATCGCCAGCACATTGAGAAAGACGCGGCGTTGGAGCGCCGCTTCCAGAAAGTACAGGTGGATCAGCCCACGGTGGAGGACACCATTGCCATTCTGCGTGGCCTGAAGGAACGCTACGAAGTGCATCACGGGGTGGATATCACCGACGGGGCGATTATCGCCGCTGCCAGACTAAGCCACCGCTACATCACCGACCGTCAACTGCCGGACAAAGCCATCGATTTGATCGATGAGGCGGCCAGCCGTATCCGCATGGAGATTGATTCCATGCCGGAAGAAATGGACCGTCTCGACAGGCGCCTGATCCAGCTCAAGATGGAACGTGAAGCGCTGCGCAAGGAAGACGACGACGCCAGTAAGAAACGTTTGGATAAACTTCAGGAAGAAATCGCGAGCCTGGAGAAAGAATACGCCGACCTGGATGAAATCTGGAATGCCGAGAAGGCGGCCCTGCAGGGCGCGCAGCAGTACAAAGCGGAATTGGAGCAGGCCCGTGTGGACATGGAGCAGGCGCGGCGGGCTGGCGACCTGAGCCGCATGTCCGAGTTGCAGTACGGGTTGATTCCGGAGCTGGAGAAGAAAGTACAGAAGGCGCAGGAAGAGGAAGAAACCGTGCAGGTGGAAACCAAGTTGCTGCGTAACAAGGTTACCGACGAAGAAGTCGCCGAGGTGGTTTCCAAGTGGACCGGCATTCCCGTCTCCAAAATGCTTGAGGGCGAACGCGACAAGTTGCTGCGCATGGAGGAAGCCCTGCATACCCGGGTGGTGGGACAGGACGAGGCGGTGACCGCCGTGTCCAACGCAGTGCGGCGTTCACGGGCGGGTCTCTCCGACCCCAACCGTCCCAACGGCAGCTTTCTGTTCCTGGGCCCCACCGGGGTCGGCAAGACCGAGCTGTGCAAGGCATTGGCGGGCTTCCTGTTCGATACCGAAGAAGCCATGGTGCGCATCGATATGTCCGAGTTCATGGAGAAGCATTCCGTAGCGCGGCTGATCGGCGCCCCACCGGGTTACGTGGGCTACGAGGAAGGCGGCTATATCACCGAGGCGGTACGTCGCAAACCCTATTCAGTGTTGTTGCTTGACGAGGTCGAAAAAGCGCACCCGGATGTCTTCAATATCCTCTTGCAGGTATTGGAAGACGGGCGTTTGACCGACGGCCAGGGACGCACCGTGGATTTCCGCAACACGGTGGTCGTGATGACCTCCAACCTGGGTTCCGATCTGATTCAGCGTATGGCGGCGGACGGTGACTACGAGGCGATGAAGCAAGCGGTGATGGACGTGGTCGGGCAGCATTTCCGGCCCGAGTTCATTAACCGTGTGGACGAAACCGTGGTGTTCCATCCGCTGGCTCAGGACCAGATCAAAGGAATTGCCGTGATTCAGTTGGATTACCTGCGCAAGAGGTTGGTGGAGCGCGATATGGCCTTGCGACTGTCGGAAAAGGCCTTGGATAAATTGGTGGAAGCCGGTTTTGACCCGGTGTACGGCGCCCGGCCGCTTAAGCGGGCGATCCAGCAACAACTGGAAAACCCGCTCGCCCAGGCCCTGTTGAAAGGAGATTTCGGGCCCGGCGATACCATTGAGGTGGATATGGCCGGCAGCGAGCTGGTGTTCCGTAAGGGTTGATTAGCAGTTCTTGAGCGCCGCCCGGGTGGTTTCGATCATCTGGTCGCGGCGGGCCTGGTCAATCACTTCAAGTTCTCCGGTCTGCGGGTTTTCCACCCGCACCACCGGTTTGTTCTGGAGTGTGTCCAGGTTCTTGCGGTGTTCCTCGCAGCGCTCCTTGGCCACGGCCTTGGGTTCCTTGGCGATACGCTCGGCTTCACGGGCCTGTTCCTCCGCCTGTTCGCGGGCGCGGGCGGCGGCTTCGCGCTGGTTCTGCAGGGCTTTGATCTCCTTGCCTTGATCGGAGCTGGGGCCGTAGGTGCGTACGGATTCCGGGGCGCCGGTGGCGGGCGGCTCGGTGCCGTAGTGCGTGACCCCGTTGTCGTCCACCCATTTATAGTATTTATCCGCCATGGCCGGCGCCGCCGCGCTGAGCAGCACGAGCGCCAGCAGCGAGATGACCGCCTTGCTGGTGTTGTTTCGGATCATTGTTTGCCCCCTTGTCGGCCAGTCAGAATGCCCACGATGGCCCGTATTGTGCAACTAAAGCGGCCACCGGGGGTTTGAAAGCGCCCGCATTTCTGACAATATTAGAGCACTTTCCGGAGATCGGAACCCGCAGGCGCTTACCGGCGTTTGTGTGGCCGGGACCCGGGGCGCCGTTACCGCGACGTCCTAACGCAGCACCACTGCAAGCATGTCCCGCTGGTGAAGCCTCTGGAGGATTCCGGCGCGGGTATGCGCTCCCCTCCGAGCTTTCCGACCTGTGTTCGCCGTTGGCCACCTCCACGCGGACTTCGGGGCGCCTAAATACGGCGTCCGTTCCACAGGTAAACGCAACACCCTCCCGTTCCGCCGGTTGCCGGCGGGGTGAACGCTATTTTTAAATTCGAGGTAGCAATCGTGGAAATGTTATCCGGCGCGGAAATGGTGGTCCGCGCTCTGCAAGACGAGGGAGTGGAGTACATCTTCGGGTATCCCGGGGGCGCGGTACTGCACATCTATGACGCGTTGTTCCAGCAGGACAAGGTCAACCATATTCTGGTGCGCCATGAGCAAGCGGCGACGCACGCCGCCGACGGCTATGCCCGCTCCACCGGCAAGCCCGGTGTGGTGCTGGTGACATCCGGTCCTGGCGCCACCAACGCCATCACCGGTATCGCCACCGCGTTCATGGATTCCATTCCGATGGTGGTGCTGTCCGGCCAGGTGCGTTCGGACTGGATTGGCGATGACGCCTTCCAGGAAACCGACATGATCGGTCTGTCGCGGCCGATCGTGAAGCACAGCTTCATGGTCCGCGATCCGAACGAAATCCCGGAGATGGTCAAAAAGGCCTTCCATATCGCCAGCACCGGCCGCCCCGGCCCGGTACTGATCGATATCCCCAAGGACCACACGGCGCCCAACAACACCTTCCCCTACGAGTACCCCAAGAAGGTGAAGATGCGGTCCTACCTGCCGGTCACCCGGGGACACTCCGGGCAGATCCGCAAGGCCGTGGATGAACTGCTCAAGGCCAAGCGTCCGGTGATCTACTCCGGCGGCGGCGTGGTGCAAGGGGATGCCAGCCAAGCGCTCACCGAGGTGGCCCACAAGCTCAACTACCCGGTCACCAACACCCTGATGGGGTTGGGAGCGTTTCCGGGCACCGACGAGCAGTTCCTGGGCATGCTCGGCATGCACGGCACCTACGAAGCCAACATGTCGATGCACAATGCCGACGTGATTCTGGCCGCCGGTGCGCGCCTGGATGACCGTGTCACCAACGACGCCAAGAAGTTCTGTCCCGGGGCCAAGATCATCCATATTGATATCGATCCGGCCAGCATTTCCAAGAACGTTACCGCCCACATTCCGATCGTGGGCCCGGTCAAACAAGTATTGGAAGAAATGCTCGGCATGATCGACGAGCACGAAACCGGCCCGGACCATAAGAGCGTGGAACGCTGGTGGCAGGAAATCGCCGGCTGGCGGCAAGTACACGGCCTGCGCTACGAGGTTAACGAGCAGGGCCCGATGAAACCGCAGCAGGTGGTGCAGGCCCTCTACAAAGCCACCAAGGGCGAGGCGTTCGTCACCTCCGACGTGGGCCAGCATCAGATGTTCGCGTCTCAGTACTACCTGTATGACCGGCCGCGTCAGTGGATCAATTCCGGTGGCCTCGGCACCATGGGTTTCGGCCTGCCGGCGGCCATGGGTGTGCAGTTCGCCCATCCTGACGGCGTGGTGGCCTGCGTGACCGGCGAAGGCTCGATCCAGATGAACATTCAGGAGCTGTCCACCTGTCTGCAGTACGGCTTGCCGATCAAGATCATCAACATCAACAACCAGGCTCTGGGCATGGTGCGCCAGTGGCAGGACATGCAGTACGGCGGCCGTCACAGCCAGTCGTATATGGAATCCCTGCCGGACTTCGTCAAACTGGCGGAATCCTACGGCCACGTGGGCATGCTGGTGAACAAGTTCGAAGACCTGCAGCCGGCCATGGAAGAAGCCTTCGCGCTCAAGGACCGCCTGGTATTCATGGACATCTACGTGGACCCCACGGAACACGTTTATCCCATGCATATCGCCGACGGCACCATGCGTGACATGTGGCTGAGCAAGACGGAGCGCACCTGATGAGACGTATTATTTCGATTCTGATGGAAAACGAGCCGGGCGCTCTGTCCCGGGTGGTGGGGTTGTTCTCACAGCGAGGCTACAACATCGAAACCCTGACCGTGGCGCCCACCGAGGATGACACCCTGTCCCGGCTGACCATGACCACCACCGGTGACGACAAAAAGATCGAACAGATCACCAAACACCTCAATAAACTCATTGAGGTGGTAAAACTGGTCGATCTTACCGAGGGGGCACACATTGAGCGTGAGATCATGCTCATGAAGGTGAAAGCCACTGGCGCCCAGCGTGCTGAAGTGAAGCGCACCGTGGACATCTTCCGCGGCCAGATCGTGGATGTGACCAGCACCGTCTATACGGTGCAGCTCACCGGCACCACCGACAAGCTGGAGGCGTTTATCAACGCCATCGGCGAAGCTCAGGTGCTGGAAGTGGTCCGCTCCGGCGTCTCCGGTATCTCGCGCGGCGAGAAAGTCCTCAGCCTCTGAGTCGTCTTGTGGGAGCGGGCCCCGCCCGCGAAAGGCAAGCTATGCTTGCCGGCAGGATTCCAGCGGCCTTTCTAGCAGCGTCATCGACAGCGTCTCTGGCATCCTGCCGACCGGCTGAAGTCGGTCTTTCGCTTGCAAGGCAAGCTCCCACAAAACTCTGGCTACGTAGAAAGATCCGGCGCTGCCCGACGAACGCGTCGATTCCCTATCCGGTGAGCTGAAACAGCACGGCAGACTGGTCGCCACCGCGACCGCCACGGCGGCCCTCCGCAAGCTATAGGCGTTCCTAGAAGCCGGTCAGCGCGAAATTCAACGCCTTTCGGCGACGATATGACCTTTTTGTTTCCCGATCCTGGTGGATCGGTATCTATCCCTCCCATTCATACTCCCGGATGAAGACTATTCATTGGTCGAATAGTCACAGGCCCGTCTAGTCTGAGCCCGCGAAAAACAGCAGAAAGTGAGGACTCAGCGTGAACGATCCAGCCCGCATTGTTGGGCAGGCGACCGATTCGGCGTCCGCCCCGTCTTTTATTGCCGTTCCCGTTTATCAGTTTCTTGAGGAGAGCGCCCGGCGCTACCCGCAGGCCTCCGCACTGCACTTTATGGGCGCGCGGCTGACTTATACCGAACTGGAAGCGCAGGTGGACCGTGCCGCACGGGGGCTGCAGGCGTTAGGTGTCGGTCCGGGTGTTCACGTCGGTTTGTTTTTACCCAACACGCCGCACTACGCCATCGCGTTCCTGGCCATTCTGCGCGCCGGTGGCACCGTGGTGAATTACTCGCCGCTTGATGCCGAGCGCACCCTGGCGCACAAAATCGAAGACAGCCGTACCGATATCTTGATCACTCTGGATCTCAAGGATCTGTACCCACGCGTGCGCGGGTTCCTGGATACCTCCAGATTGCGGCATCTGGTCGTTGGCGAAGTGGCGGAGATGGCCGCCGATTCCGGGGCGGTGCGGGCCACGCTGGCGGAGCAGGGCCAGTTATCGGGCGTTGATTGGGATAGCCGGCAGCAGAGTTTCGCCACCTTGATGGACAACGCCGGTGATTATCAGGTCCACCCGATCGACGACCCGGCTAAGGAAATTGCCGTTCTTCAGTACACCGGTGGCACTACTGGCGCACCTAAAGGGGCGGTGCTGACACACGGCAACCTTTCTTGTGCGTGTAAGCAGATGCGAGCCAGTTTCCAGCAACAGTTGGTGCCCGGGGAAGAGCGGGTGCTGGCGGTACTGCCGCCGTTTCATATTTACTCGATGGTGGTGAACCTGCTTTTCGGTTTGCACCTGGGCGCCGAACTTTACATGCACCTGCGCTTTGATGCCGATGCCGTACTGCAGGATATCCATAAGCACCGTATCTCGGTGGCGCCGGCGGTGCCTACTATGTTTATCGCGCTTATCCACCATCAGGATGTGGCCCGCTTCGATCTCACCTCGCTTAAAATGTGCAATTCAGGCGGGGCACCGTTGCCTTTGGAAGTTCAACAGCGTTTCACGTCATTGACCGGGTGTCGCCTGGGTGAAGGCTGGGGAATGACGGAAACCGCTTCCGCCGGCACCTATACGCCGATGAGCGGTGACCGTCCGCCCGCCGGTTCCTGCGGCCTTGTGGTGCCGGGTGTACGCATGAAAATCGCGCCATTGGATGGGGACGGCACCTTGGATCGCAATGAGCGGGGTGAAATCTGCGTCGCGGGGCCCAACGTCATGCAGGCCTATTGGAACAACCCGGAGGCGACCCGGGCGTCGCTCACTGAAGACGGTTATTTTCGTACCGGTGACGTCGGGTATCTGGATGATCAAGACTATGTGTTCATCGTTGACCGCACCAAGGACATGATCCTGTGCGGTGGCTATAACGTCTATCCGCGCACCATCGAGGAAGCCATCTACGAACACGATGATGTGGAAGAGGTGTCCGTGATCGGCGTTGCCGACGCTTATCGAGGCCAGTCGCCGATGGCGTTCATTAAGCTGAGAGACGGCGCCGGCGAGATGACGCTGGAGGCCCTTAAAACCTTCCTGGCGGGCAAGCTCGGCAAGCATGAGATGGTTCAGGCCATGGAAGTACGTGACGAGTTACCGAAGACACCGGTAGGAAAACTATCCAAGAAAGAGCTCAGCGATCAGATGGCGTCGTTCAGTTTATAGCCGTCGTGATTCGTCTTTTCTATTCCAATGGAGAACAACAATGAGAGCCTATAAGTTGAACACCTGGCTGTTAGCGGTTTTGGCGGTTTTGACCTCCGGCCTGGCCCAAGCGGATAGTCTTCGCTTCGCTTCAGGCTACCCGCCCAATTCCATTCCCACCGCCGCGCTAAAGCAATTCCAGGAAAATCTGGAAACCTATTCCGACGGCTCTCTTAAAGCGCGAGTCTACGAGCTCTCCCTGCTTAATTTGATGGAGACATCAGCGGGCATCCGTGACGGTATGGCGGACATGGGGATTCTGTTGACCCCTTATTTTCCGGCTGAGTATCCGCGCACCAACCTGGTCGCTGAAATCTCCATGTCCCTGGAGTTGAGCGGCAAGTCTCCGGCCCAGGCCGGCTTGATTTATACCGGTGCCATGTCGGAGTTCATATTCCTTAATTGCCCGCAATGCGTTGCCGAGTTCGCGCAACAGAAGCAGGTCTTTCTCGGCAGTGCCGCTACGCCACCGTACTCGCTGCTGTGCCGTGATGAAGTGAGTAGTCTGGCGGACCTCAAGGGCAAACGCCTGCGCACCTCTGGCGCGCAATGGGCGCGGTGGGCGGAGTCCGTGGGCGCGAATCCGATCACCATGTCAGTCAATGAGATTTACGAAGGGCTCAGTCAGGGCGTGGTGGATTGCTCCGTTCAGTCCACCCCGGAGCTGTCGGTATTCCGGCTGTTTGAGGTGATTGATTCGATCACACTGAATTACCCCGGCGGTGTGTTCGGCGGGGTCGGCGCTAGCAACATCAATCTGGATACCTGGCGCAATCTGGACGACGAACAACGCCAAGCGTTATTGCGTGCCGCCGCCGGCCTTTCCGCTCATTTCAGTTGGGGCTATGAAACCGCCGGCGTGGAGAATGAAGCGACCGCCAAGGAGCAGGGCATCTCGATCATTCAGCCAGATTCGGCCATGCGCGAGGATAACGTGGCATTTATCAAACAAGACATGAAGGCCATCGCCAAAGCCTATGAAAAGCAATACGGCATTGAAGACGGTGCGGCCATGATCGAAACCTTCCAGGATCTTCTCAAGAAATGGGATGGACTGATTGACGGCGTTGAAAGTGGTGATGAACTGGCTGAAATCTATTGGCAGGAAGTGTTCTCCAAAGTCGATGCCAGTAGCTACGCGCAGTAGCCGTTGCAATCCGTATGCGCTAAGTGCTCGGGAGTTTTAGTATGCGATTTTTAATCTGTGGTTTGTTTGGTTTTTCGTTGTTGGCGACCGGTCTGGCCCATGGCGAGACACTTCGGTTTGCCTCTGGTTATCCGCCTAATTCGGTGGCGGAAGAGGCGGTAGAGAAGTATATCGATGTTCTTGAGAAGCAGACTGACGGTGAGTTGACCGCGAAAATATACTCTCTGACCCTTCTTAACCTCCTGGAAACTTCCGCGGGCGTGCGTGACGGTATGGCCGATGCCGGCATTGTACTGTTCCCGTACTTTGCATCGGAGTATCCGCGGATCAATATGCTCGCGGAAACGTCCATGCTGTTGAATGCCGGTGATCAGGACCCTGGTATGGCGGGTCTGATTTTCACCGGTGCGTTCTCGGAATTCCTGTTTCTGCATTGCCCGCAGTGCGACCAGGAACTGGCAAAGCAAAATCAAGTTTTCCTGGGTTCCGCTTCCACACCCACCTTGCCGCTGCTGTGCAATACGCCGGTTAAGTCGCTGGATGACCTGGCGGGTAAGCGATTGCGGTCCGGCGGCCCACAATGGTCACGGTGGGCTGAATCGGTCGGTGCCACGCCGCTGAGCATGTCGGTTAATGAGATTTATGAAGGCCTGGATCAGGGTGTGGTCGACTGCACTATTCAGACCACCACGGAGCTGTCTATCTTTCGTCTCGACGAAGTGGCCAGTGACATTACGCTGGGTGTTCCCGGCGGTGTCTTTGGTGGCTCCGGTGTGAATAACATGAACCGTGATAGTTGGGCTTCCCTGAACGACAGCCAGCGTGGCGCCGTATTGCGCGCCTCGGCGACCTTGTCAGCCCAGGCAGCCTGGGGCTATGACGCTCTGGGCGCGGAGAATCTTAAAAAAGCCAGGGAGCAGGGCATTCAGGTACATCAAGCCGATGCTGACCTGAAGCAAGCGACCCGTGAGTTCATTGATCAGGACATCAAGACCATCGCCAGCAACTACCGGAAACGACACGACGTGCAAGACGCCCAGGCGATGATCGAGGCGTTTCGTCCCCTTCTGGCTCGCTGGACCAAGTTGATTCAAGGGGTGGAAGGCCCCGAAGAGCTGGCCGAGCTTTATTGGCAAGAAGTGTTCTCCAAGGTGGACCCGTCCACCTACGGGCAATAACTCGATCTGGCCCCTAACAAGGAGAGGCTGATGTACGCTTTGGGTCGCTGGTTATCCGGGTTGACCAATTTTATGACCGTGTTGGGCGGGTTGGCGATTGCGCTAATGATGCTGCACGTCACCGCGGACGTGGCGGCGCGGTTTCTGTTCGGCACGCCCATCCCCGGCACCATCACCGTGGTGTCGCACTACTACATGATCGTCGCCGCGTTCGTACCGCTGGCGTTTGCTGAACAAAAAGAAGGTCATATCTCCGTGGAGGTGGTGACTGAGCGCTTGCCGGAGTTTGTGCAAAAACACCTGCGGGGCTGGGCGTTGTTATTGTCCGCCTGTGTGTTCGCGTTATTGGCGGTACGTACCTGGACGGAAGCGATGTCCAAGTTCGATATCGGCGCCTCAGTGGTGCAGGGCGATACCAGCATCGCCGTGTGGCCCAGCTATTTCGTGCTGCCGGTAGGCACCGGTTTGCTGACATTGGTGCTGCTTTATAAATTCGTTATTTATCTCTCTGGCGGCGCCGGTTCCGGTCTGGATTCGGCGCGAACGACACCTGAAGACTTGCCACTTGAAAGCACCCCGGACGAGGAGAGCAGACCATGAGTGATGTCGGTGTTGGTCTCGCCGGTCTGGGTATCCTGTTGACCTTGATCGCATTGCGCGTACCCATCGGCATGGCGCTGATCGGTGTGTCCTTCGGTGGGCTGTGGTACCTGATGGGCTGGAATGTGGCCTGGGGCTCCCTGGGGCTGATTCCTTATCAGTTCGCCGCTAACTGGGTGCTCAGCTCGG
>Ga0206123_10000538_pt1 | contig 37411 bp, 30 predicted proteins | sample Helgoland_Spring_2_FD_160086 | JGI IMG/M metagenome (GOLD analysis project Ga0206123, IMG submission 160086) | Pelagic subsurface seawater microbial communities from Kabeltonne, Helgoland, North Sea - Helgoland_Spring_Bloom_20160316_1 | ecosystem: Environmental > Aquatic > Marine > Epipelagic ...
GGCCGAGGCTTATTTGTGAATACGTCGAGGACCCCAACGTTCCGTAGAGGATCTTGAGTTTGGCATTGATTTTCTTCTTGGCTACCCCTATTTCTAGACCATTGAGATAAATGGGGCCTAAGCGTTCGATACGGATGTAGCCATCGGGTGAGATTTGCTCCTGATATGTTTGTTCAGAGTCTCCCCATAGATCAATGATGATTTCATCACCTGGTCCTAACCGGTAATTGATGGGGGTAGGGATGTTGACGTTGGGCTCAAAACTCAGTTGATTATTTTTGAAATAATCCATACCAAATATTTTTGGGAGGGTATCGGTTTTTTCTCCCATCAGTGCACCGAAAGGATCAAACAAATCTTTTTTATCTTCTATGTCTTCTTGTCCATAATTTTGGCGCATTCTAGAGTTTGCTGTACCTCCATTGTTTTGTCCTTTTTTATCAGCGCCCTCTGCTTTTATTTTGTTGATACGTGCTCTGAACTTACTGATTTGGGCATCAGACATACCACGGGCCTTGGCGCCCAAGAGCAGTTGATCTTCAGTATAACCGCCTTCCTCTGCTTTTTGAATGAAGGATTTGAGTTGATCATCCGATAATTTCTCAAGATCTGGGATCTCTTGACTGACGGCAGGGCAGTAAATGACGAGGATGCCAAGGGAGAGGATGAGAAGGATCCTTTTTAGTTTTATGCTCATGGAGTATTCATTATTAAATCGCAAATTTAAAGGCTTTGGCATGAAATTCGAAGGGTTCATGATTTTTTCTTAGGCCAACTCGCATAAGGGCCAACCGCATAATGGCTTCTGATGCAGCTGCGCCCAGTTTAAGCGCGATTACTTGTACCGCCAATAAATAAAATACCGCTCTTTCATAAACCCATGATTAATGTTATCCAAGCGGGCAATATCGAAGGTAAGTTCATTTTGATAGGCCTCAAGGAGGGCACCGAATGTGTCCCATAGGGTGACTCGCTCACTGAGATTGTGGCGTAAATAATGATCATTTTGAATGTATTTTCTATTTTTAATCCAAAAAGCGGAATCCTTTAAAGTGAGGATACCCAAATCTTGGGTCCATTGGTTTTTGATGCGTTGTTTGAAATCCGCTACCAATAATCTCTCCTGCTGAGTGAGGAGAAGCAATTGATCGATTAATCGCTCCTGATCTAACTCCTCTATAATTTGCGTGGCCTTGGAGACCAATTTGAAATCTAAATCCCCCTGTTCAAAAAGAGTAAAAGCAGTTTAGGTTCATCAAAAGCAGTAATCTCAGTGTAAGTAGCCATGGGGATGGCGTGTTCAGGGTCATAAAGGGAATCCTCGGGGGCTAAAATAAATAGGGAGTCTGGGTCCACATCCCAACGACGCAATTGCTGACGATAAACTTGTTTGATTTGCTCATTATGAATAAGGTATTGGTCGGTGTATTGCTGTACAGCATGGAGTTCTTGGAGGATGTCTTTCAACAAGTCGGCATAGGTCATGCGGGTCTCATATGCTTCCCCTTTGCTTTCTACATAGAAAGAAAAGGTAATGACGATGAAAATACCTATAAATTCAATAAAGTATTTCTTAATTCGATCAAATAAATCACCCCAAGTAAATGTTTTCCCTAGGGTAAAAAGCTGGACGTACCCATGTGTGGATGGTTTGTTTTTCATAAAGGTTCAAAATGAAGCTTCATTATGATGAGTAAAGGAATTAAAACCCTCTGGTGCCGCCCAGAGGGGTGAAAAATTTATATTTAGGGTTTAGGAGTGGTCGCTCCCATCACTTGCATCACAGGTCGCATGGACCATTGAATGGGTTCCAATTTGTTTTGCGGTAAACCACTTATAGCGGCGCCCCCTGAGAGATGTTTCATTACGTTTTCCAAGTTGTCCTAGGCATCATAAGTCATCATGCTGGCATAATCCGTGCCTTTGGGGGGTTACTTTCAATCCCAACCCCCATCCCACCATGCCTGAGGTGGCCATGTTCTTTTTAAAATGGGGGATTACGATATTTTTGGTTTGTTCCAAAATTAAGTTCAAATTTTCGGGAGAAGCGAAATTAAAGATGACGTATTGGGCCGGGGCAAGGGCAGCGATCTCTTGATTCATGGCATAATAATAACGCCGATCCGTTTTCAAATCAGAAAAGCCCTCGGACAAGAGGCTCGTTTCGACACCTACCACCGCTGGGGCATGTTCCCACCAGGGGGCTTGACCTACTGTATTTTCAATGTCTTTGTAGACATTGACCCATAGATAGTTGTAGTCGTCAGCACCTAGATTAAAAGCTTTCATTAAGGCCCAAAATTCTAAATTCCCATTGTTTACCCCATGTTGAGTTATTTTTTTTAAATAGTTGAGTTCTATGTTTTCAAAATGATTGATCTGCGCGTCCGGTACTTTTACAGGATGCAGGACCACAATTTGAGCAATTAAAGTATGGGTAATTACCAAGCTCACGAGATAGATGAGTTTTTTCATGATAATTTTATTTTATGGGGTAAAAATTTAATTGAAATTAAGGCTAATTGTTTTCATGTTAACTAGTAAAAGTTAAGGGGAAGATGTTTCCTTGATAAATGAATGGATTGGAAATATTTATTGGGGAGCACAGTTTGAAGTCAAAGATTAATAGTTTGAAATTTCAATAAGCCGAAAATAATTATTACATTTATGTAATAATAAAAAAAGCAATGCAATACGACTGGTTTCAAGTAAATTTTTTGGGTTGTTTTTTGAATTTGAATCTGGAATTCAAAACAAAGTTGAACCACAAGCAGTACAGTCTTTCCGAACCTTCAGTGACGCCGAGGGTCCTGCATCACTGGCATCAAACAGGCGTGATCACGGATCGCCGAGCCAAAGGGAAGGGTTGGAGTAAGTTCAGTTTTACCGAATTGGTTTGGATCAAGCTCATCATCAGGTTACGAGAATTTGGTCTGAGCCTTGACAAAATAAAAATAGGGAAGGAGGATTTAAGTAAGTATGCTGCAGAGGATGCGGGGTCTACTTTTCCCTTGCTTGATTTTTATCTACTGTATGTCCGTTCTTTTAAGCACCCGGTCAATTTGAGGGTATTTGAAGACGGGCACCTGCGCATAGGTCGAGAGACCGAATTATTTGCCCAAAATAATTATGATCAAAAAGCAAAAGATTTTATTCATATTAATTTTAATACATTGGTCAAGACCGTGCTTCAAAAGGAGGGAGCGACTTATTTATTGGATCCACGCACAGAGGTCCAACAACAATTGCAGCGGGCCTTGGCTTCAAATACGATACAAACCAAAAGGATCGTATTTGAGGGTCACGATCAAGTAATCAACAAAGCATTTTTAAATGGATAAGGTTTTGAATGAATGTCATAAGTGAATACTGCTTTCAAAGGTCCCCAACTACAACATTAAACAACAAACCTTCCAAATCTAAAAGGTCGCGATGATATTTCAAAGGCACCATTGGGCTTCTTGGGAAATTCGGTTTTGGGGCGATCTCAACACAACTTTAAGCTATTCCCATCAGGGTCTTCTATATATATAATTTCTGAGACTCCAAGGTCGACCGCATCAACAAGCGGGTAGGCGGCTGTTTTGAGGTTAAGGTAAACGGTAGCTAAATCTTTACGGGTTGGATATTGAAGGGGGGTATGAAAAATACCCGTACCCTGAGCTTCAGATTGCGGTAAATGCTGAGCAAACCAGGGAGCCAAACCCAACAAATAATGATGACTTCCTATATGAGAGGTAGGCCGCGGGGCCTTATTCATAGGCCAGGCTTATTTAAATCCCAAGAGATCAACATAAAAATCCATCGAACAGGCCATATCAGTCACTTTGAGATGCACATATTTCCTTTGATCTTCACTAGAAATTTGGTATAGATCCACAACAATTAACGGGTTTATACTTTACAAAACAAATTATTAAAGTAAATTAAAGTTATAATATAATTTTTTCATTTTAAAACCCCTTATATATGAGTACCTCTGCATCTAGAAGATCCTTTTTTAAGCAAACTGCGGTATTGTCTGCGGCGGGAATGATGTTACCTGGTTGTGCATCTACACCCCCAAAACAAGCTCAGATTCCGGACCACTTAAGGATATTATTTCAAGGAGATTCTATTACCGATGCAAACAGGGATCGATCAAGCATTCAATCCAATGATTTCCTAAAGGGCATGGGCAATGGCTATGCCCTCTTGGCGGCATCAAATTTGTTGATAGATTACCCGACAACAGATTGGCATACCTACAATCGTGGGGTGAGTGGGGATAAGGTTTTTCAGCTCTCAGATCGGTGGGAAAAAGATTGTTTGGATCTCCAACCGGATGTGTTAAGTATACATATTGGGGTCAATGATTTTTGGCATACCTTGACCCATGCTTACAAGGGGACGGTGGAGACTTATGAAAAAGACTTTTTGAAATTGTTAGAAAGAACCCAATCCAACTTCCCAAAGATCAAGCTTATTATTGGAGAGCCTTTTGTCGTGCTCGGTGGAACCTCTATTGATACCGAGGCATGGATACCCACTTTTAGAGCGTATCAAAAGACGGCCGCAGACATCGCTAGGAAAATGGATGCAATCTTCATTCCATATCAACAAATTTTTGATGCGGCAGTGGCGGATCAAGGGGTGGCCTATTGGTGTCCCGATGGCGTTCACCCATCATTGGCGGGATCTGCTCTGATGGCCAAAGCTTGGATCGAAGCCCTTCACAAGGGCTATGCCTAATGAGTTTCTGTTTGCTTGGTAAGATTGAGTGAAGGCTTTCAGAGGATCTTTTGTGTGAAAGTCCTCAAGGGAGTCACTGTTCACTGAAGGGGTGCATGTTATCCAGAGGGCACAGCCATTGGTGGTGTTCTTCTCAATTCTTATTGAACATAATTATTAAAAAAAATAATCCCGTACATTTCAACACTAATTCGATTTAAAAGATAAATTAGCGGATTTAAAAGCATTATTATGAGTTTAAACGCTTACATCTTAGCAGTATCAAAAAGTGAATCAGATTTAGAACCCAAACGAATTCAACAATTGGAACTTTTGTCCCGTTATATTTTTAATAAGATATCGCGGGGAGAAACTGCGGCTTTGAATTTTATTTGTACACACAATTCAAGAAGAAGTCATTTAGGCCAAATATGGTTACAAATGGCGGCCGCTTATTATGAAATTGACTTGGTGAAGGCTTACAGCGGAGGAACCGAAGAGACGGCTTTTAATCCGCGATCGGTAGCCGCATTGCAGCGGGCTGGATTTGCTGTAGAGGTAGGAATTGGAGCAAATCCCAAATGTAAAGTCTCAAGTGATCTTGGTAGCTTGTATTTGGTCAGTTTTTCAAAGAAATACGATCATTTAGAAAACCCCAAAAAGGATTTTTGTGCCGTGATGACATGCTCGGAGGCCGATGGGGCATGCCCAGTTATTTTTGGTGCTGATTTGAGAGTGAAGTTGTTGTACAAGGACCCCAAATCGGCTGACGGCACGGATCATGAGCGCACTGCCTACGATGAGCGATGTTTTCAAATTGCTACCGAAATGTTCTATGTTATGAAACAGGTGTTGACGGAGCTGCGAAAAATCAAATAAAGGGTTCCGCAAAACACTCATTTTTAAAATTAAAAATGGAGTAAAATCAGATGTTAGGGACTTCAAAGGGCAATCATTTAACCTCATTTAACATATAAAATGCTCGGCAAGAAGAAAAAGGGTTTTTTGTTATTAAAAGGATTCCTATTTTTGCTGCCAAATGAATCAAGAATAACATGGATACGGAAAAGACAAATCAAGACCTAAAAAAGGAACATCAGCATAAAATTATTCAGGTTATTGAAGAGGTAGGCAAAGTAGTCGTTGGGCAGAAGCACATGGTGAACCGCTTGCTCATTGGTCTTTTCACGCAAAATCACATTTTATTAGAGGGCGTCCCGGGGATCGCCAAGACTCTGACGGTAAATACCTTGGCTAGGGTATTACAACTTGACTTCAAGAGGATTCAATTTACGCCTGACCTTTTACCTGCAGATTTAGTAGGAACGATGATTTACAATCAAAAGAAAGCGGCTTTTGAAGTCAAAAAAGGGCCTATTTTTTCCAATATGATATTAGCGGATGAAGTCAATAGATCTCCAGCAAAAGTACAATCAGCGCTTCTGGAATCCATGCAGGAAAAACAAGTCACCATTGGGGAAGAAACGTATTCACTAGACCGTCCTTTCTTGGTGATGGCGACACAAAATCCCGTAGATCAAGAAGGAACGTACCCTTTACCAGAAGCACAGGTTGATCGATTTATGATGAAGGTCCATGTCAAGTATCCGTCAAAAGAAGAAGAATTAGAGGTCATGCGCAGAATGTCCAATATGTCTTTTAAACCTGAATTGAAGACCATTCTCTCTAAGCAGGATATTTTTGCCATTCAAGAAGAAATCAATGCGGTGAGTTTATCAGAATCTTTAGAAAAGTATATCGTAGAATTGGTTTTGGCCACGAGAGATCCTCAAACCTATCAATTAGATGATATGGCTCACTACATTCAATTTGGAGCTTCTCCAAGAGCATCAATCAACTTGAATCTTGCCGCCAAAGCGATTGCTTTTTTTGATCAGAGAGATTTTGTATTGCCAGAAGATATCAAGGAGGTTGCTGATGATGTGATGAATCATCGAATTTTATTGAATTATGAAGCCGAAGCTGACGGTATCACGACCCATGACATCATTAAAAGCATCCTTTCTAAAGTCCAGATTTCCAAATAAGAACAGTCGCCCCTCCTCGGGGATTCATCGGTTTAACAATGACTTAACATGTTGCCGAAGAGTTTAACGAAAAGGTAACACTCAAACGCCTTGGAGTTAATACTTGACACGCATTTTTGTATTTATAAATGCGTGCAATAAAGCGCTCATAAATCATAAAATTTAACAGAAAACAGACTATAAATGAAAAATTTCATTACAATCCTTACATTCTCGTCCATGCTTTTCTTTTTGGCATGTGATGATGATACAGAAACATTAACGGTAACAGAAACCGTAACTGTAACAGATACAGTTACAGAAATAGAGACAGATACGGTAACGGTAACCGAAGGCGTTGAAGTGTTGATTTCGGGAAATATTATTGCGGATGCTATATGGTCTGCTGATTCCGTATACATATTAGGAGGCAGAATAGCCGTGATTTCGGGAGTGACACTTACCATCGAGGCGGGGACAATTATCAAAGGCCAATATGGAACAGGAGCCAATGCAACGGCGTTAGTAGTAGCAAGAGGAGCTACCTTAAACGCTCAGGGTACGTCTACTTCACCCATCATCTTTACCGCAGTCGCAGATGAAATTCAACCAGGTGAAATACTTTCACCCAACATGCCCTCAGATGCTGGAGGTCTTTGGGGAGGGGTCATTATATTAGGGAATGCACCGGCTTCATTAGGGGATGACGCGTCCGAATCTAATATTGAAGGCATACCAACATCCGATATCAATGGCTTGTACGGGGGCACAGATGCGGCCGATAATTCAGGTACGATCAGCTATATTTCAATTCGTCACGGGGGCTCAAACATCGGTGAAGGTAATGAGATCAATGGTCTGACTTTAGGAGGTGTTGGTTCAGCAACGAGCATTGAGGGCGTTGAAGTGGTTGCCAATGCAGATGATGGAATTGAGTGGTTTGGAGGAACGGTAAATGTTTCTAAAGTTTTGATTTGGAATTCAAATGACGATGGGTTAGACACCGATCAGGATTGGCAAGGAACTTGTTCGGATTACGTAATTGTAACGCCACAAGGAGGTTCAGCCTTTGAGTTAGATGGGCCTGAAGGCACCGCTAAAGTCAATGGAGTGGACGGCTTTCATACCTTCAGCAATGGCGTGGTATATGTAGGTGCTGATGCAGATCATGTCGTAGATTGGGATGGCGCTACCAATGCAGCCTTAGTTGACTTATACATTTATGGATGGGGAGAATATGCTGGGACGGCTATTGAATCCTTTGGAGGTGATGGAGCTGGCGTTTCTTCAGGATGGGAAACCACTTTGAATGAAGGAGATGCTTTAGCAACGGTATTGGGTGCAGATGCTGCTGCAATTACTTCTGAAGTAGCTGCTGGTGCAAGAACCAAAGGTCCTGCGAAGTCTGTTTTTGATACTTGGACTTGGGCAGGATTATCTGGAGCCCTAACCACTATAGGACTTTAATAAGCAAAAGACTCAATGAAATAAAAAGACCGTTGGTATTTCCAACGGTCTTTTTTTGTTAAAAATGGGAGCGGCATTGGGAATGAGCTTTTGATCTTTGATTGAAGCCGTAACGTTTACCGATGAGACCGTTTGCTAGTCAGTGTAAGCAACGTCTCATGCGGGCATTTTTTGGCTAGTATGTTTAACCGTTTTGACAAAGAGATCAATCAAAGAAAAACAGGGGGCTTAGGGTCGATGGATAGGTCTTGAGGTGTAATATTATCTAAAACCACTACTTATATTATCCAATTATTAATTAAATAGGCGCTATTGTTAAGTTAATGTTAACTCATGGTAAACAGGATTTTATCATCTATTGAATCCCCACATTTGCAGTAATATAAATGCTTAACCCCTGGTGGAGTTATTCTTAAGGATGACATCATTTTTAAAAAAAAAAGTAGCATGAAGATTTTTTTTATAGCGAGTTTATCTATTCTGTGGAGTACACTGATTTTCGCACAGCAAGGGACCATTAGAGGTACAGTGATCGAAGAAGAAACCGGTGAGCCACTTTTCTCTGTGACGGTCATCATCGCCGGCACGACCACGGGAGCCATTACGGATTTTGACGGAAACTTTTCTTTCTCAGCCCCTCCTGGAAGGCATGATCTTCAGGCAAGTTTTGTTTCGTTAGAAACGACAATCATCACGGGGATAGAGGTCAAATCTGGAGAAGCAACGGTCATTGAACAAATCAGACTGTATCCTGATGTGGAAGAGTTGGAAGCTGTAGTGGTTACCGCTCAAGTGGCAAAGTCTACCGAGGCAGCCCTGATCACGGTAAAGCGAAAATCACCTAATATGATGGATGGAATTTCATCTGCAAGTTTTCGGAAGATAGGGGATTCCAATGCTGCAGGTGCGATTAAACGGGTTACTGGGGTCAGCGTAGAAGGCGGAAAATATGTATATGTTCGTGGATTGGGTGATCGATATACCAAAACCACATTGAATGGGGTAGATATCCCTGGTTTAGATCCTGATCGCAATAGTTTGCAAATTGATATTTTCCCTACCACGCTGCTGAATAACATGATGATTCTCAAAACGGCTTCAGCCGATAAGCCTGCCGATTTTACGGGAGGATTGGTTAATATCGAAACCAAGGATTTCCCAGAAGATAAGGTTTTCAATGTATCCTTGGGGATTACTTACAATCCCTCCATGCACTTTAAAACGGAGGCATTAACCCACCAGGGAAGTGCTACCGAATGGTTAGGTTTTGACTCAAATGCTAGGGGCCTTCCTAGCCAGATAGATAATGCCGATTTACCGACCCCCTTCGTCAACGAAGCAACAGAACTGTATAGTACTAGTAAACTGTTTTCTCAACAATTATCGGCCCAAGAAGTAACCAATTTTATGAATTACAGCCTAGGTTTATCATTGGGAAATCAAAAGAAATTGGCCAATGATAATTCTGTGGGTTACATTATATCAGCCAATTACAAAAGAGACAATGACTTTTATCAGGATGTGTTGTTTGGAGAGTATCAAAAAAGAGATGCCTCAGAGGCGTATGAAATGGGTGCGGCAACCCTAAGGTCGGGGGCTTATACTACCGAAAATACCTTAATATCGGGATTGGTCGGCATCGCATACAAAACGCAAAACGCAAAATACAAACTTTCTGTTTTGGGTCTTCAAAATGGGGAAAAGAAGACGGCTAAAATTAATACCGTTTCGGATCCTACAGCCGATGATTTTACACCGCGATTGATCTCAGACTATACTGCTTTTAATGATAATTTAGAATATGGTCAAAGAAGTTTGACCAATATCTTACTGAATGGCACACATTATTTTGGAGATACCCAGTGGAAACTGGATTGGAAGCTATCTCCTACCTTCTCAAACATGACAGACCCCGACATTAGACGGGCCGCTTTTTCTGATGACACAGGCGTCAACCGAATCAATCCTGGAGCTGCGGGATCACCCTCAAGGAGGTGGCGATTTCTCGATGAACGCAATGTGGTCGGTAAAGTAGATCTATTAAATACTGGGATGCTGTTGGATAGAGAAGCCAAATATCGTGTGGGGACCAGTTATGTTTTAAAAACACGAAATTATGCTATTCAAGCATTCAATATTACGGGTATTCAGGCATCCACCCGATGGGAAGACAATGCCAGTTTCGATGACATCATTTCGGAGGTCAATTTATACGGATCCTCTGAGGATGGCTTAGGCAATAAAATCTATTATCAACGAGATGGAGGCATCAATCCCAATTCCAATGCGTATGCGTCAAGCAACACGAACTTCGCAGCTTATGCCTCTGCAGAAGTGTCGATTACCGAAGGGCTTAAGACCATTGTAGGTTTAAGAATGGAGCGATTTGAACAGCGATACTCGGGCATGAATCAAACGGCAGCCAGTCAATTGGGGAATGCGACCGATGCGGGAGCCATTGAGTCGCTCACCCAACAAATTAAATCAGGCGAAGTGGAGGGAGCTTATTTACTTGAGAACGATAAAGTACTTAATTCTACCGATTTTTTCCCATCTCTCAATGCCATTTATGGCTTAACGGATGATCAAAATATCCGATTTTCTTTTTCCAAAACGATTGCAAGACCTTCGTTTAAAGAGCTGTCGTATGCCCAGATTTTGGATCCTGTAAGTAATCGGATTTTTAATGGTTCCTTTTTTAAATACAACGATGAGAATGGAAATGTGGTGTGGGATGGGAACCTTAAAGAGACCCATATTAATAACCTTGATTTGAGATGGGAACTCTTTCTCAACAGGGGCCAATTGTTTTCGGTCAGTGCATTTTATAAAACTTTTGATGACCCCATTGAATTGGTTCGTATCGCAAATTCCCAAACAGGGAATGAATTTCAGCCCCGAAATGTGGGTGAGGGACAGTTGCTTGGTGCCGAATTAGAATTCCGTAAGGCTTTGAACTTTGTAGCTCCCTCGCTTTCAGATTTTAGCGTTTATGGCAATTTGACCTTGGTGGATTCGCGTATAGAGATGACCCCTATGGAATATGATTCAAGACGGGTCTATCAAAAATCAGGGGAAACGATTCAAGATACACGTGTGATGGTAGGCCAAGCTCCTTTTGTTATTAATGTTGGTTTACAATACAACAATACAGATAGGCGACTTGATGCGGGACTCTTTTACAATGTAAAAGGTAAGACCTTAACTGTGGTAGGAGAAGGATTCTTTCCGGATATCTATTCGCAGCCATTTCATAGTTTGAACTTTAATTTAAATAAGTCGCTAGGTAAAAAAGAACAGACAACCATTAATTTTAGCGTGAACAACATCCTCAATGACCAACGAGAAGATTTCTTTGAGGCTTACCAGGCACAAGATCAAATTTTCAATCAATTGTCACCAGGAACTGAGATAAGCCTGGGTGTAAAATACGCCTTTTAATAGAAAATGAGTTAAAAAAGATATTCTAAGTATTCTTTTTTTATTCATTGAGTTTGCTTGGACAATCTTGCTGATCCGCAGGGCCGCCAATCAGATACATTTGCAAGTCTTTTATTCGACGCTCCGACAGGCGTAATAATTCTCGGCACTTGCAGGGGTTGAAGACTTCTTTCCCATTATTTTTCCGATAATGCTGATCCCATTTTTTGGGATATATGGCACGTAATCGACGATCTCTATATTGAATCCAATAGATCTGTTCCATATTAAATGCATCAAGAAAAGGGCGATCGCTTTTATGCTTTAATTGAATTCCATTCATTAAAGCCACTATTTTGGCATCTAATTCATCAAATGTTGTACATACATCAACTTCGTTATTTTGTTCGAACGGGCAGCTATTAACAATGAGTATAATTAAAGCAATTAAGATATTTTTCATTCAATATTTAGGTTGATTTATGAAGAAACCAAAATTAAAAGAAACGGAGAGAATTAAATAATAAATGACTGTTTTGAAATATTTAATTTTTATGAACTTTCATCCGAAAGATCATACTAGCATGAGTGGAGCGCAACGGGTTATTAATTACAATATCAATTGTAATTTTTTTAATTTTTCGATCTCATGATTAATGGCTAAAAGATGTTCCAATGTTGTGTTGGCTTCCTTGGTATTGGGGCTATTTTTTGAAATTTGTCGGTATCTTTTTGAAAGCTTATAGGCTTCTGCTGTTTTAGCATCAATGATTTTTTGGTATTGTCCCCAATAAAATTCTTTTTTGAAGGCGAGAATTAAATATTTGGTTTGCTTTTGATAAAGGGCAAGGCTTTGTTCGGGAATATGGGCCGTATCCAGTGCTAGGTGCATTTGGGTGTGTTTTTTCCCGGAGAGGGTCAAAAAAAGGTGGAGATCCATGTTCCCACCGTCTTTGAGGGCAGGGATTTTAATCACATAATAGGTCCCCTTATTGATGAGTTGTCCAAAATGCTTCGTGTATTTCCAAAATCCGAGTTTGACTGCTTCAGGCTCAAAATCAAATTCGGTTTGGTACCCGGTATAGAAAATGGAGTTGATGGAGAGATTAAGAAGGGTTAATTTAGTGTCATAATCTTGACCAATGGAAAAAAAAGGAAAGGAACTGAACAATACGACCTGTATTGTGTGTTTAAACTTAAAATAAATCAAACGATAAAACCTCATGGGGACAAAGATATTGATAACTGGTGGATCAGGTATGATAGGTCAAGCATTAAGCGCAGCGCTGAGTAAAAAAGGCCACCAAGTTTCTCATTTGAGTCGATATCCATCTAAACATACGCCTTACCCTTCTTTCAAATGGGACATCCCCAGAGGATATATTGATCCACATGCTTTGAAGGTCGATGTGATTATTCATCTATCGGGAGAAGGAATCGCAAATAAGAGATGGACTGAAAAGCAAAAACAAAACCTTATTGTGAGCCGCATAGATGCGGCTCAACTTCTTTATGATCAGGTTGTAAAATTAAAAACGCGACCCACAAGGATTATTTCTGCTTCGGCCATTGGCTATTATGGGAGTGATACTCAGAAGGAGGAATGTTTTGAAAACACCCCTGCTGGCGATGACTTCATTGGACAATTCGTATATAAATGGGAGCAAAAAGTGAATCAATTTGAGACGTTAGGGATAGGAGTAAGCTTACTCAGAATTGGAATTGTTTTGTCTAAAGCCGGAGGAGCACTACCTAAACTCACCTTTCCCATCTTGTGGGGGGTTGGTGCGCCTATCGGGTCAGGTAGCCAAAGTATGAGCTGGATTCATTTAGATGACTTGGTAAAGATGTTCGTTTTTGTAGTTGAGCGTCAGGTGCTGGGTATTTATAACGCGGTCACACAAAATACGACCAATGCTTTACTCACCCAAGCCATTGCAAAGCAATTGAAAAGGCCATTATTTTTACCGAATATACCGGAGTTTTTTCTTAAAATTATTTTTGGGAATATGTCAAAAATTATTTTAGGTGGAAATCAGGTAAGTGGGATGAAAATCATTGAGCAGGGATTCGAGTCGGATTACCCAACTCTTGAAGGGGCATTGAGTGATATTTTTAAAAAATAAATAATGAGGAGGATATAATTAGGGCTTATGTGCATCTAAACAAAGGGGAAAAATTCAGGAAATTAAAGTGGAATTAATTTTTTATTGGTAGCTATTTGGATTTGCAAACGACAGAAGTCCGAGTGGTGATTGCTTACTTTCAGCATGAGTATTTGCTTCCTCCTAATTTTTAGTTTTAGATCTACTTAATCGTTAATTTTGCGCCTTAATATTATCAAATAATTTATGGCGACTAAAAAATTGATTGAACAAGAACAAATTGAGGATGGGGTCATAGAAATAATTGGAGCGGGCGAGCACAATTTAAAAGACATCCATTTGACCCTGCCACGAAATAAATTGATCGTCATCACGGGAATCAGTGGGAGTGGAAAATCTTCCCTAGCTTTCGATACCCTTTATGCCGAAGGTCAGCGCCGGTACATGGAAAGCTTTTCCGCTTATGCACGGTCCTTTATTGGCAACATGGAACGCCCAGATGTTGATAAAATCAATGGATTAAGTCCAGTGATTGCCATTGAGCAAAAAACCACCTCTCGAAACCCGAGATCTACTGTTGGCACCACGACCGAAGTATATGATTTCTTGCGATTGTTATTTGCAAGAGCCGGAAAAGCCTATTCCCATGTTACGGGTAAACTTATGATTAAGCAGTCGGAATCCCAAATTCTGGATCAATTGTATCACCATTTCCAGGGGGAGCGACTTACCTTGTTGGCACCGGTTGTTAAAGGAAGAAAAGGTCATTATCGAGAGCTTTTCGAACAGGTTAGAAAAATGGGCTATTCCAAAGTCCGCGTCAACGGCACTATTTTAGATTTGACGCCCAAGATGCAAGTAGATCGATACAAAACTCATGACATTGAAATTGTGATTGATCGCATGGCCATTGATGAAAAAGATCAAAAACGAGTCAACGATTCTATTGGAACGGCTTTGAAGCAAGGCAATGGAGTCATGATGACCTTAGCAGAGACCGAAGAACTATCTTATTTCTCAAAAAACTTAATGGATCCAGAGACCGGTTTGGCCTATGATGAACCTGCTCCTAATACTTTTTCTTTTAATTCTCCTTATGGTGCCTGCGATCAATGTCATGGTTTGGGAGTTATAGAGGAGATTACAGAAACCGCGATCCTTCCCAATCCCTCATTGAGTATCAGTAGGGGAGGAATCTTGCCTTTGGGTATGTACAGAGACATTTGGATTTTTAAGAAGATAGAAGCGATTCTTAAAAAAAATAAAATAAACATCACGACTCCAATTAAAGACATACCTCGACCGATATTGGATGTTTTACTTTACGGAGAACCCGAATCTATTAAAGTAAGTTCTGTTAAATATCCCGGGACGGATTGGACGACTACTTTTGAAGGGATCATCAATTTCTTGAACAAACAGCGAGAAGAAGGGTCGGAAAAAACGCGTCAATGGGTACGAGATTTTACGGATATCAAGACCTGTGATACGTGTCAGGGCTTTCGCTTGAAAAAAGAATCTTTACATTTTAAAATAGCAGACAAGCACATTGGAGAACTCTCAATGATGCACATCAACGAGCTAGATGAGTGGTTCAAAAATGTGGAATCAAAATTAGATGAACGACAAAATATCATAGCCAAGGAGATTTTAAAAGAGATCCGAAAGCGGATTGGGTTTATGTTGAATGTAGGTTTAGATTATTTGGATTTAAATCGTCCTTTGAGGACTTTGTCAGGAGGAGAAGCTCAGCGCATTCGTTTGGCAACCCAAATAGGGACTCAGTTGGTCAGCGTTTTGTATATTTTAGATGAGCCAAGTATCGGACTTCATCAAAGAGATAATACAAAACTCATTAAAGCGCTGCAAGAACTCAGGGATTTGGGAAATACGGTGATCGTAGTTGAGCATGACAAGGAAATGATGTTGGAATCTGATTTCATCGTAGATGTAGGGCCAGGTGCAGGCAGATTTGGAGGACAAATTGTGGCTGCCGCACCACCAATAGAATTTTTGAAAAAGAATACGAAAACGGCAAATTATTTAAATGATAAACTTCGCATTGAAGTACCTAAAATACGTCGAAAGGGTACGGGAGACCAAATTATTTTGAAAGGGGCTTGCGGACATAATCTTAAAAATATCACGTTGAAATTGAGTTTGGGTAAGATGATTTGTATTACTGGCGTTTCGGGAAGCGGTAAATCAAGCTTGATTCATGAAACCCTCTATCCGATATTAAGAAAATATTTTTATAAGTCAAGAAAAGAACCTTTACCATATGCTTCTATAAAAGGGATGGATCATTTAGACAAGGTAATAGAAGTCGATCAATCACCTATCGGTCGTACACCCAGGTCCAATCCAGCGACCTATACCAGTGTTTTCACGGATATCAGGGCTTTGTTTTGCGAATTACCTGAAGCTAAAATCAGAGGATATAAGCCCGGTAGATTTTCCTTTAATGTAAAAGGGGGAAGATGCGAAACTTGTCAAGGGGGTGGTATGAGGGTTATTGAAATGGATTTTCTTCCAGATGTCTTGGTCGCTTGTGAGACATGCAAGGGGAAAAGGTATAATCGGGAGACCTTGGAGGTTCGTTTTAGAGGTAAATCTATCGCTGATATGCTAGATATGACCGTAGAGGATGCGGTAACTTTTTTTCAAAGTCAACCAAAAATATTAAGAAAGATCGAAATGTTGGATCAAGTAGGGTTGGGCTACATTACCTTAGGACAGCATGCAACGACCCTTTCGGGAGGCGAGGCACAGCGGGTCAAGTTGGCCACTGAGTTGTCAAAAAAAGATACGGGTAAGACACTTAATATTCTAGATGAGCCAACGACGGGGTTGCACTTTCAAGACATAGGTCATTTATTAGATGTGCTGAACCGATTGGTAGATAAGGGAAATACTGTTTTGATTGTTGAACACAATATGGACATTATTAAGGTAGCTGACGAAGTCATAGATTTAGGACCTGAAGGAGGAAACAAAGGGGGGCATATCTTAATAACAGGGACCCCTGAGGCAATAACGATGTGTAAGAACAGTCATACCGCTACTTATTTAAAGAATGAGTTAACTTTAAAGCGTGAGTAAGCGGCAGCTTTATTGGATATTTCAAATAATAGGTTGGTCTATATATGGGCTCATTCAACTCTTTCTATACAGTGTAGAATTTCAAATTACGTTTTCTTTTTTTTCAGGTCAGGTACTGCAAGTGGCTTTTATGATGGGTGCAACCCACTTGTTCAGAAATTATATCATTCGAAATAATTGGATCGACGTCAAATGGGTAGTCTTGATTCCAAGGTTCATGATTGCAATGGTGCTTTTTTCGCTCGCTCATTATTTATTTATCATTCTTATTTCATACTTGTCAGGGAGTTTAAATGATATCCAAGAGTTTAATGTGCTCTATGTTTTGGCGAGCATGCTACAATCTATGGGTCTATTTGGAATTTGGTCTTTGCTTTACCTTTCATTTCTTTATTTTGAACGGTACAATAGATCGTTGAAGTATGAAGCTGCTATAAAAGAGATTGAATTAAATAATTTAAAGTCTCAGCTCAATCCCCATTTCATTTTTAATGCCCTTAACAGTATTCGAGGTTTGGTCCAAGAAGATCCCTTAAAATCTAAAAAAGCCATCACACAACTATCCAACATTCTCCGAAATGTTTTGAGGGCCCAACCTCAAGAAACCATCGCTTTCAGCGAAGAGTTGGCTACCATAAAGGATTATTTGGCGTTAGAAGCCATTAGATATGAAGAGCGAATAGAAATCAGTTATAAGATTGATGCGCATTCAAATTTTTTTCATGTGCCCCCGTTGATGCTGCAAACTCTTGTGGAAAATGGGATTAAGCATGGAATTTCTAAACTTCAAAAAGGGGGTAAGCTTGAATTGATTACTCAAAGAGTTCCGGAAGGGTTACAGATTCAAATTAAAAATAGCGGTAAATACACGGCCGCAAAACAAAAAAAAAGTGGCTATGGTTTGCTAAACACAGAAAAAAGGTTGAAATTAATTTATGGTGATCAAGCGGCGCTAAAAATTGGTAATCTAAGTGATCACACTGTCCTTACACAAATTATTATCCCTAAACCTTTATGAGAGCAATAATTATTGACGATGAACGATTGGCCAGAAAAGAGTTAAATAACTTATTGGAAAATTATCCTGAGATTGAAATTGTAGATCAGGCAGTAAATGCAGACGAAGCGTTAGAAAAGATCATACAGTTAGATCCAGAATTAATATTTTTAGATATTCAAATGCCCGGAAAAACGGGTTTTGAGTTACTTGAAGAGCTTGAAAAAGTACCCAAAGTTATATTTACTACTGCTTATGATGAGTTTGCCATAAAAGCTTTTGATGTAAATGCGCTAGACTATCTACTAAAACCGATCCAAGAAGAACGTTTAAAAGATACCATAAACAAGGTTTTGGCAGTCCAGGCAAGTGCTTTAGCCGAGCGAGCACAAGAAGGGGTGAGTGAAATCAAGCAACAATTAGGGATGAATGACCAAGTTTTCGTCAAAGATGGTGACCGATGTTGGTTTATAAGCTTGAAGGAAATTCGTCTTTTTGAATCTGATGGAAACTATATCAAGGTATACTTTGATAATGTTAAGCCCATGATACATAAAAGCTTGAATGCCTTAGATGAAAAGTTGGATGAAAGAAGCTTTTTTAGAGCGAGCAGAAAGCATATTATTAACCTCAGTTGGATAAAAACTATTGAAACGTGGTTTAATGGGGGATTATTGGTTGAGCTGAAGGGTGGAGAAAAAGTAGAAGTAAGTCGACGACAGGCGGCTCGATTTAAAGAGAAGATGAGTTTATAGAAGGATCATGACGTAGGATAAAATAGGCGGGCACAGATGTCATCGCTGATGAGAAACCCTTCAAAAGTCAGCTTGAGCTTATTTAAGTCCAATAAAGCGAAACCTTCCGAGCAGAGTTGGTTAATCAACATAAGGCGTTCACTTTTAATATCTCTGTGAAATTTTTTTTCAAATTGCTCAAAATCAAGGCCAAAATGAGTCCTCAATCGCGTCATGATGTATTCATTCATTTTTTCCGTTAATGAGAGCGCCTCTACTACCGGATGGGTCCTATCGGTATCCAATTGTTTTAAATACAGGTGATTGTTGCTGATGTTATGACTTCGGTTATCACCATCAAAAGAATGTGCCCCAGGTCCAATCCCGAGATAAGGGTTTTGAAGCCAATAAGAAGCATTATGCCGGGAAAAATGAGCATTCTTTGCAAAAGAAGAGATTTCATAATGTTCATATTGATATTTCGTTAATTCTGCATGAACGATTCTATAATTTCTTTCGTAATCAAGGTCGGATGGGAAAGACCTTTTATTTTGGCTCTTCCAATTACTAAAAACGGTTTTTTCCTCAATGATGAGTCCGTAGATAGAAAGATGCGGAAGATCTAAATTCAATAAGGTTTTTAAATCTGCCCTCAATGACGCATCACTGGCCTCTGGAAGCGCAAACATGAGATCGGCAGAGATATTGTCAAACCCAGCTTGGCGTATCCAATCAATGCTTTTTAGGGCTTGATTTGCATTGTGTGATCTGTTTAGGACTTTTAAGACCTCATCATTAAAAGTTTGAATACCAATACTCAATCGATTGATGCCAGCACGCTTCCAAAATTTGGCTTTGTCAACATCTATATCATCCGGATTGGCCTCTAAGGTTACCTCGGCGGATAGAGAAACATTATAATAGGTCATGATCGTTTCCATTAGGATATTGAGCGCCTTTTCTGTTAAGATGGACGGGGTACCTCCACCAAAATAAATCGTATCAATAGGGCTTTTGGGAGTTGAACCCCTTAACTTCAATTCTTTGGCAAGTCCACCAACCATACGATCCATGGGGTCTAATTGTGTACTAAAATGGAAATCGCAATAGTTACATGCTTTTCGGCAAAAGGGGATATGTATATAGAGTCCAGACAATTTTTTATAATCAAGCAAAAGTAATTGGATCGTGTCTCAAATCTCTCATTGGTATCCTAAAGATATTAACAAATGCGGTTCTACTCCTTTTTATTGAATTTGAGAATATTCATTTATGCTTTAGTTATTGATTTTATGGCTTGTTTAATGAAGGATTTTGAATAATTTTGACCGATGACAGAGTTCATTTTATTAATTGGAATTAATATTAGCTAACTCATTTTACCAATGAGACGCTTATCATGCTTTCTTTTGACATTTGTGTTATGCTCAATGATGGTCTTTGGGGGTGGGTATTCTGCCATTACTAAGAATATATCAGATCAGTTTGTTTTGATGGATCAAGTGGGGGATACTGTGGACTCAATATCAGGCATATATGCACCTGCACGCCTCGTTTTGCCTAAGGATCTAACCTTTCGTGAGTTATTGCTTCAAAACAGTCAGCCGATGACTATTTGGATAAATGATCGATTGACCGCCTTGAACGTTTATACTTGCACCCTTCCAATTGGTCAAATCTATGCTGAAATTGGGCAAGATTCGACTGTTTTAATAATTAGGGCAACACAGGAAATAAAAGATTTACAGGGATATTTGATCGGTTTGAATGCGGCTTCTTTGTCTAGAGATTTAAATGGTACGAAAAAAGGGAGGATTCAGTATGATTTTTTAATCGTACAAGTACTGGTTCTGTTATTAATAATCGGACTTATGGAGAGATTCGACCTTATTTTTCTTTCTAGTTTAGTAAAAAACCCCTTCAGTTTGCCTTCTCGAGAATTGGATAGCAGTTTTACATTTAATGGGAGCTATAAATTAACCTTCAAGGTTAGCTCTTTATCCATCCTCTTGGGGATATCCTATTGGTTTCTTGAAAATTATCAACCCAACCAAAGTTATCCATTAACAGAGAATTTAAGGTCTTGGCTCATTTACTCATTTTATGCTCTGGGGCTGTTGTTGATTAAATACACTGTAGTCAGTTTGTTTGGATATTTACATCAATTAAAATCATTGAGTCACTTTCAATTTTCCGCTTTTGTTAATTTTACGGAGGGGATTTGTTTAATTTTTTTGATTTTCGTTAATGTCCGTCTTTGGTTTTCGTTCTATGAATCAAGTGCACTGACAGAATTTTGGAATTATTATTTTTTAGGTGCAATCATATTGTTTTATATCTATTTAGCCTTTTATATGTCGCTGACAAAAGAGGTTAGAAAATTTCACATTATTGCATATCTTTGCAGCACTGAATTTATAGGCATTTTTTATTTTGCCTTGAACTTATTAAGATAGTTTTAATAATTTTTGTTATTTACTGTTTAGAACGAAAAGAAATTGGAGGACCCTAAAAGAATTACAAAAGTCGGCAGTATCCTGGTTTCTCAACCCAAACCAAGTGGGGATAAATCCCCTTATTTTGGACTTGCTGAAAAATACAATTTAAAGATCGATTTCAGGCCATTCATTCAGATCAATCCGATTGATGTTAAGGACTTCAGAAGGCAAAAAATCAATATTTTAGATTTTAGTGCGGTAATATTTACCAGCCGAAATGCAGTGGATCATTTTTTTAGGTTGGCTGCAGCAATGAAAGTGGAGACTCCTGCGGACATGAAATATTTCTGTGTTTCAGAACAAACAGCCAACTATTTACAGAAGTATATTGTTATAAGGAAACGTAAGATTTTCTCTGGTCAGCGCACAGCCAAAGATTTGATGGAATTGATAAAGAAGCACAAAACCGAAAAGTTTATCTTTCCCTGTTCAAATATAAGGAAAAATGACATACCCAACTTTTTGAAAGAGAACGAGTATACCTATGTTGAAGCCATTATATATGAAACGGCTGCCAGCGACTTATCAGATTTAGCAGACGTCAATTATGATATCATAGCGTTTTTTAGTCCTTCGGGCATTCAATCATTGTTAAAAAACTTTCCGGATTTCGAACAGAATAATACAAGAATTGCAGCCTTTGGGCCTACCACGGCAAAAGCGGTTACCGATGCGGGGCTACTCCTAGACATTCAAGCCCCACATCCTAATGCACCTTCGATGACAGGAGCACTCGAACTTTATATAAAAAAAGCGAATATAACTATATAGAAAACAAAGTGCTTAGGTCAATGTTATGGAGAATGGAACAAAATTCTTAAAGCCTGTAAGAATTTGTGACGAGGCACAAATTTTGAGAAGTAAATGAGGGATAGATTGATTCTAACTGCTTTGGGAATATTGGGAAGCATCCTGCTTAGCTTGTCCGTTCACGCCCAAAATGATTCTTTTGTAAGTTATAGTATTATGAATCCAACTTTACATAATCCAGCTTGGGTAGGTAACGATCGGATGGCTCATGTTATCTTGCAAGTGAGAAGCCAATGGACAGGTTATAAAACATCATTCGATGGAAAGGGAGGGGCACCATCCTCTTTCGTGTTCAATATGTCAGTACCAGTCACCAAAAAGTTCTCTGACATTGGAGTATCCTTATTGAATGAAACGATTGGTCCGATCAATAATATGGGCTTAAATTTTCCGATTTCTTATAAAATTGATATCAACGAATCTAAACTTATTTTGGGTTTAATGCCTGGGATCATTTCTCGATCACAGAATTTCAATGAGCTTCGCTTCAATGATTCCAGAGATCCCTTAAATAAAATCGGAACCAAAGAGGTACAAACTTTATTCAATTTAGCTTTGGGGGCCTTGTATTCCTTACCGCGGAATAGTTATGTTGGATTAAGTATTTCTAACCTTACGCGGCCGAAGTTCAATTATGGCTTATCAGGGTTCTCCAATAAGTTGTTAACAAACTATACGCTCATGTTCGGTGCATTCAAGTCCCTAACAAGAGAGTTAGAATTCAGACCAAATTTGGTTGTTAAAACAGATTTGAATACCTTGACCTTTGACTTGGGAGCCCAAGTTCAATATAATACCAGAATGTGGCTGGGCGCTTCTTACAGTTGGTCAGAAGCTTTTGTTGTTATGGGGGGCTATAGTTTGATGGAAAAAAATAGATTAAAATTAGGTTTTGCCTTAGATTTAGTTGTCCAAGACAGTCAAGCGAAAAATGCAACTTCTCAAGAGATTTATATAAGATACGATCTCTTGGATTTTGTTATCGGAGGGAAAAAAAAGATAAAAACACCCAGATTTATAAACTAATTATGCTAAAATGCACATTGTTTTCAATTTATACTATTGAATTTTTGGTGACTAATTTATATTCAGTTTATATTTAAGGCTGAAATTATCATGCGTAAGATTGCATTAGACATTTATTAATATAATTGCAGTTTTAAGAAACCTATTATGAGAATTAAAAAAAATACTAAATTATCTGCGTTTCAGTTTCTAGGATTAGCTTTGGCGTTTTCTAGTTGTGGTTTGATAGGAGGGTTATCTGATGGCGGCGCATCAAACGATCGAGGAGAAGTCTACGGTGTCCCAGATCGGGAGGGTTGGGAGATGACTAGACCATTTGGTATGATGGCAGTAAGAGCAGGTACCTTTCACATGGGACAAGCTGATCAAGATGTCGCTGCGACACAAATCAACTTCAACAAACAGATTACGATTAGTGCCTTCTTTATGGATGACACAGAAATAACCAATAACGAATACCGTCAGATGACTGAAAGTTTAGCTGAGGCCTCTGATATAGAGTTGCCTGAGGGGGTTACATTAGAACAAGTGCTTCCCGACACTACGGTATGGGTGAGTGACTTTACACACCACATGGGTGACCCTATGGTTGCTTACTATTGGTCACATCCTGCTTTTGATGATTATCCTGTTGTTGGAGTTAACTGGAATGCGGCAAGATATTTCTGTGAGTGGAGAACTAACTATTTAAATGCTTACAGAGAAGAGCAGGGCCTACCCTTGATGCCTGAGTTCCGACTTCCGTCTGAGGCAGAATGGGAATATGCGGCAAGAGGAGGAAGAGACATGGTTAAATACCCTTGGGGTAATCCTTATGCAAGAAACATGAAGGGATGTTTGCTCGCCAATTTTAAACCAGGTCGTGGAAACTATTATGATGATGGGTTTTCTTACGCAGCGCCCACAGCAACTTTTTTCGCCAATGATTATGGGCTCTATGACATGGCAGGTAATGTTGCCGAATGGTGTGAGGATGCTTACAACCCCTCTTCTGTTCCGTTAGTGTGGGATTTGAATCCGACTTATTACGATGACAGAATAGCGGAAAAAGTAACCAGAGGAGGTTCTTGGAAAGATATTGCTTATTTTATCGAAACGGGAACGCGACAGTTTGAGCACAAGGATACAGCTCGAGCGTCACTTGGATTTAGATGTGCTATGTCTTATATCGGAAGATCGACGCAATCATTTAATTTTTAATAATCTAACAACTAAAACCACAAAAATATGAGCGAGAAAAAAGGAGGCTTCATGGACTTATTGTTCACTACCATCATGCCCAAGGTATATGGTATCGGAGCGGCAGTTGTAATTGTAGGTGCTATGTTTAAAATCCTCCATTTACCAGGTTCTTCTATCATGCTGGGTGTAGGATTGACTGTAGAAGCAGTAATTTTCTTTTTAAGTGCTTTTGAACCACCACATCCTGATCCTGAATGGTCGAAAGTCTACCCTGAACTTGCACTTGACTACGACGGGCCGGCTGCTACGCCTCCCCAAAGAAGGGCCGCACCAGCAGCAGTCTCCACAGGTGTTTCAGCACAGTTGGATAAAGTCATGGAAGATGCTAAAATAGGGCCAGACTTACTGAAAGGATTGTGTGACGGTATGAGAAATCTTGCTGACACTGCAAGTAAAATGTCAAATCTTAGCGACGCTGCTGTAGCCACCAATGAATATGCAGACAACATGCGATCAGCATCAAAAACGCTCACTGAGATGAATAAATCCTATGGTACATCTATGCAAGCGCTGGGGGCGATGTCAGAAGCATCTAAGGGAGCCAAGGATTATCAAACACAAGTACTTACGGTTACAAAAAGTTTGAGCGCTTTGAATGCCTTATATGAAATGGAACTTCAAGATTCTCAAAGTCATACAAAAGCATTGAATAAATTTTATTCAAATGTTACTGATGCCTTAGAAAGTATGGCAGAAGCGGGTAAAGAAACGGCAGCTTTTCAAGTACAGCTGAATCAATTAACTTCTAATGTTGAGAATTTAAATAAGGTATATGGCGGTATGTTGACCGCCATGAAAAGTTGATACTTATCAATCAATCTAAAATGAATAAACAATAAATTATGTCAGGAGGTAAAGAAACGGGACGTCAGAAAATGGTGGGTATGATGTATTTGGTGCTGACTGCTTTATTGGCGCTAAATGTGAGTAATACCATTATTGATAAATTCGTCTTCATTAATGAAAGCTTGGTAAGTGCAAACAATGAAACCCAAGACAGAAATATCCAAATAATGGAGAGCATTGTTAAGACTGTTGATGAAACAGGCAATCGTGAGGCTGACTTAAAGGTGATGGAAGCGGCTCAATTAGTTCATGAGAAAACAGATGTGTTGATGACCAAAATGGTTCAACTAAAAGATACCATGGTTGCGATAACAGGTGGTTATATTGAGTACGAGCCTAGTTATGTAGGAGATGCCAAACATCTGGCAGGCAAAACAGACTACAGTAAGGTGGGACATTACATGATGCCCGTAGAAGAAGGAGGTCAAGGTAAGGGTCAAGAGATAAAAGATCAATTAAATGGTTTTGCTGATGAGATTAAATCTATTATGGATGAATTTGGTGCGCCAGAATCAGAACTTTCAAAATTTAAGCCAATTGCAGTTGATGCGGTTGACGATCCGGTTTACAATAAAGATCCTAATCAGCAGGGAAAAGCCTTTGCACAACTTGCATTTTCCGATTCTCCAACGCCAGCTTGTCTTGCGACTGTTGCCGACTTCCAGTCGAAGATTTTGAGTTATGAAACTCGGGCGATGGCTTTTTTGTCGTCAAAAGTGGGCGCTGGAGATATTGCTTTTGACCAGATTGTGGCCATGGTTAGACCTGAGTCGAAATATGTTGCGGCCGGAACACCCTATAAAGCAGAAATGTTCATCGCAGCCTCAGCTTCAGCAATTGTGCCGACAATGACTTATAATGGTAAACCGATCAAAGTTGAAAGTGGTGTGGGCCTTGTAGAGTTTACAGCCTCGGCAAAGTTTGCAGGAAAAGAGATGCAAAAGCGTCAAACCTTCGAAGCAGCCATTACTATCGATTTACCTGGTGGGGGAGATACAACTTATTCAAGTATTGAAGAGTATTACGTGATGAAGCCGGTCATTCAGATTCAATCAGCGTCGGTAGGAGCACTTTATTTCAACTGTGGAAACAAGTTAGATGTTCAAGTACCCGCGTTGGGAACTACCTATAATCCGATATTTTCTGCGAAAGGAGGATCTACGATTAAAGGAGCAACTGCAGGTGCGGTGACGATAGTACCCAACTCAAAAGAAGTGGTTTTGAGCGTGTCCAGTAATGGCAACAGAATTGGTTCAAGAACCTTTGGTGTAAGGCCTATCCCTGCGGTTGAAATTAAGGCTTTTTCGGATCGAGGAGAGGTCGACATTTCAAAGGGAATTCCTGCTAAAACATCGAGACTATCTATAAGAGCAATTCCAGATGCAGGGTTTAAGGAGTTTTTGCCGGATGATGCTAAATTTCAAGTGTCTCAAATCGTGGCTACATTGGTGAGTGGAGGGATAGGCAGGCAGAGTGTCAAAGGAAGTGGTAAATTAAACTTGTCTGCCATTGCTTCTTCTGCGCGCAAGGGAGATATATTGGTATTAGAATTCAAGCAGGTGAAAAGACAAAATTTTAAAGGGAATGTTGAAAATTTCAATGCATACAATCGAAGTATGTCAATACCTCTAAAATAGATTTAAAAATTAAGAAAGATGAAAAAATTGTTATTTAGTTTTTATGTATTGGTAATTCTTGTGGAAGTTCAGGCACAACGAGTGGAACCACCAGTTGCGGCAGCTGAGATAATTAAACCAGAGGTTGATCCTATTCATATTTTTTGGAAAAAAACGTTGTTTAGGAGATTAAATTTGACACAAAGACAAAATGAACCATTTAATTCAAAAAATTCGGAGCTTTCGGCCTTGATGATTCAAGGAGCCAAAGATGGATTGCTCCAGCCCTATATGTCTGATTCATGTTTGCGACCTATGCCTGATGATGAATTCATATCGGCGCTGCAATATGAGATTCAAGGTGGGGGTGACGATTTTGGCTTTGGGGGTGGTTTTGGAGATGAGGCAGAAGAGGAGACTGAGGGTGACGGGAAAAATTATGGTGACATCGATCCGACTGAATTTAATAAGATTTACATTAGAGAGGATCTTATTTTTGATCGTATGAGATCAAGAACGTATTATTACATTAGGTCGCTCACCATAGGTATTCCTGCCAATCCAAATTATGAAATTCAATTTGAAAAAAAGGTAGCTAGTTTTAGATATGATGATGTTGTCAAATTGTTCAGAGGACCGTATAAAGACAAGGCATACTGGTTTAACGAGCAAAATCCGGGAGCGCATGTAAATTTAGCTGATGCATTGGAACTGAGACTCTTTAATGCACCGATAATAGGGGTATCTAATTCTCAGAATTTAGATATTAGACAGATGTATGCTGATCAAATTGCTCAGGATCCCATGAAAGCATTGGTCTTACAGCAACAAGCTGAGATGGAATTGATGGAGTTCGAGAGTAATTTGTGGGAGAATTAAGTAATAACTACATACAGTATTACAAAAAGGAGCTATTGGGTTCCCTTTTTTTTGTTGAAATAGTTATGCAGCCTTAATGCCAATTTACTGCCTATAGCATTTGTCAGAACAGAGACGGAGGCTTTCCGAATTTGGCTTAGTGTTTTAAATTTTGTAAGCAAAAGGGTCTTATTTTTAGGGCCTATACCTGGTATATCATCTAGTATTGATGTAATAGCATCATTTGAACGAATGTTACGATGGTGGTTAATTGCAAATCTATGGGCTTCATCTCTGATAAATTGCAATAATTTAAGGGTGGAGGATTTCTTGCTGAGGTAAATAGGAATTGAATCTTCGGGAAAATAAATTTCCTCTAATCTTTTGGCAATTCCGATAATCGGGATTTTTCCGTATATGCCTAGGTTTTTTAGGGAGATACAAGCAGCACTCAGTTGGCCCTTCCCCCCATCTATTACGATGAGATCAGGTAAATCCTTATTCTCTGTTAACAGGCGTTCATATCTGCGGTGTATGATTTCGGTCATTGAAGAGAAGTCATCAGGACCGATTACGGTTTTGATATTATAATGGCGATATTGCTGTTTTAAGGGTTTTCCATTCTTAAAATATACCATACTCGAGGTAGGATGGTTGCCTTGTATGTTGGAGTTGTCAAAGCATTCGATAACTCGAGGAATAGATTTTAACCTTAGATCATCTTGCAATTGTCGTAGGGTACGGTCTGAATCCTCTTGTTGTTTTGTTTTAATTCGCAGATGATTCTGCTTGAACATAAATGCATTCTTTAGAGAAAGATCTAGTAATTTCTTCTTATCACCTATTTGTGGTATAATAATGTTGATGTTGGAGAGCGAAAAAATGAAATTTGAAATGATGGTAGGGCTGTGGCTATTGAACTTTTGTCGGAGAACAGGTACTGCGTAAGCCATGATTTCCTCTGTTTTCTCCTTAAGTCGAGATTTAATCAAGACAGTTTCAGATGCTCTTATCGTCCCCATTTCAATTTTCATAAAGTTGAGATAACTGATGTCTTCTCCACTAAGGATGGTGACAATATCAATATCTGTGATACTCGGATTGACAATCAATGATTTGGACTGAAAGGTTTCCAGTAATTGTAACTTAGACTTATATTCAGCTGCCAACTCAAATTTAAGGAGATCGGCTGAGTGGTTCATATCTTCCTTCAGTCGTGTTTTAATGGGGTGAATGATGCCTTTGAGGATGTGCTTGGCTTGATCGATTTCCTTTAAGTAATCTTTTTCAGATTGGAGACCTTCACAGGGGCCTAAACAATTGCCGATATGATATTCGAGGCATACTTTGAATTTCAGGTTGCTAATGTTTTTCTCTGAAAGGTTGAGATTACATGATCTTACATGATAAAGTTTACTGATTAGGTCCAAAGCTTTATGCATGGCTCGTACGCTAGTGTAAGGTCCGAAATAGGTCCCCTTATCAGGGTCTACTTTCCGTGTAGCATATATTTTTGGAAATCGTTCGTGGGTAACCACTAGAAAAGGGAACGTTTTATCGTCCTTTAATAAGATATTGAATTTAGGCTGATTTTCTTTAATTAGGTTATTTTCTAACAGCAAGGCATCGTATTCAGAATTTACAATGGTGACCTCAATGGTATCAATCTGACTGACTAGTCGTTGTGTTTTTTTATTGAGTAAGTTTTTATTAGTAAAATAGCTAGCTACTCGATTTTTCAAAACCTTAGCTTTGCCAACATATAGAAGAGTTCCTGAAGTATGAAAAAATTTATAAATACCCGGTTCTATGGGGATATGATTGTAAGAAGTTTTATCAAACTGAAAATGTTCCATTTAGAATATATCACCTTCATTGACGATGTCATAATATGTTGAATCTTTTCCGTAGGTCCCCTTATAAATATTACAATCTAATTCGACATTGATTTGTGTTGAGGGTGGAGTGAAGGGTGCTCGCTTATAATCGAGCATTGAGTCCTGATAGGCTTTTAGCATGAAGTTTTGCCAAATGGGTCGGGCAGTGCGGGCCCCTTGACCTAAAATCCATTCCCTGAATCTAATACTTCGCTCATCTCCTCCTACCCATGTACCAGCTACTAGGTCTTTGGTAACGCCTATAAACCAACCATCTGAACCATTTTGGGTGGTACCTGTCTTAGCACCTATATCGTTATTCTCTTTTAACCAAGGGTCAAGCGATACTCCTGATCCACCTTGCTCTTCTATGGCTCCTTTGAGCATATGTAACATCAGATTAGCTGTTTGCTCGTTCAATGCCTCACGTGTTTCAGGAATAAAATATTGTAGAATATTTCCATTTTTATCAGCAATTTTAGTTATATATTCAGGCTTAGTAAAATTCCCCTTATTGACAAAAGTAGCATAGGCGCCGACCAGTTCATAAAGAGAAACATCATCTGTACCAAGGCATAATGAGGGTACCGCATTCAGGGGGCTGGTAAATCCCAATTTTCGAGCATAATCAACCACATTGCTTGGTCCGACCTTACTCATAATAAAAGCTGTAATGGAGTTTACAGATCTGGCCATTGCTTGTCTGATCGTCATGACTTCTCCGCTGTACTGGCCTGACGAATTATTTGGACGCCAGACAGGAGGGATTTGTCCGGGGACGGCGTAGCTGACAGCAGCATCTACGACCTCATAGCACGGCGAATAGCCATTGTCTATGGCCGCGGTATATACAACGGGCTTAAAGGTAGATCCGGGTTGACGCTTGCCTTGCTTTACATGGTCATATTGAAAATATTTATAATTAATGCCGCCAACCCAAGCTTTAATATGACCAGAATTTGGATCCATCGCTAAAAACCCGGCCTGTAGAAAGCGCTTATAATAACGCATAGAATCGAGCGGACTTAAAAGGGTGTCTTTTTCCCCATCCCATGAGAAAACTTTGATTTTTTTAGGTTGTTCCAGATAATATTTGATCGAATCAGGGGCATCTGAAAATTTAAGTTGTAAATTATTGTAAGTGGTCGTTCGTTTGATAGCATTTTCCAAAAAACCTTTGATTTCCTGATTATTTTCATCTATCCAGGGATTTTTATCCTCCCAATGTACTTCGAATAAAGCCTGTAAACGACTCATTTCTTCGGTAACGGCTGTCTCTGCATATTTTTGTAATCGGCTGTCCAAGGTGGTGTATATTTTTAGTCCATCGTTGAAAAGGTCATAACCATTTTCTTTGCACCAATTCATCAGTCTATTCCTGATCACTGAGCGAAAATAGGTGGCTAGTCCTTGGTGCTGATTGTCTACTTTATAATTAAGAAGCAGTGGTTTTTGGACTAATGAGTCGTATAATGACCTTTCAATAATATCATATTTTAAAAGGTTATATAATACTTCCGTTCTTTTGGCTTTGGCATCGTTGGGATTATAAACAGGATTGTAACGGGTAGGTTTATTGATGGATCCAATGAGGCTGGCTGATTCTTGGTAATCAAGTTCTGAGGGGAGTTTGTTAAAAAAGGTTTTTGCAGCAACCTGTATGCCAAAGGAATTAGAGCCATACTCCACTGTATTTAAATACATGGCGAGAATTTCTTCTTTGGTATACGACTGTTCTAGTTGGAGGGCGATGATCCATTCTTTCAATTTGGTAACAATTTGCCCTAAACTAGAAATAGTATAAATCGCCCCTTGATTTTGAGAATTGGTACCATATAAATTTTCTGCTAATTGCATGGTCAGCGTACTTCCACCACCTTTAAATTGGAAGGTTAACTTTCCAAAGATTGCTCGAAGTAAAGCTTTAAGATCTATTCCCGAATGCTCTTTAAATCTATAATCTTCGGTTACCAACAAGGTATTGATTAATTCAGGAGAAAGTTCATCGTAAATAATGGCTGTTCGATTTTTCCTAAAATATTTTCCAAGAGAGACGCCGTCAGCACTGATCAATTCGGATGACAAATCTGTTTTGGGTTTTTCTAAATCGCTTAAACTAGGAAGTCCTCCAAAAAGGCCCATAGTATCATTTTTGACCATATAAATAAATGTCGGCGCACCTATAAATATGGAACAAAATAAAAGCCAGAAAAAAAGGCTCATCATACGGACGTATTTTTTTTGATTCATGCTAATAATACTTGTCAAAAAATGTAAGGTAGGAGTCTAAGTCTTTAGTCTTATAAAAGATGTCAAAATTTTCTTTGGTCATGATGAGGTTGATCCATTTTTCTTTTTCAGCGGAATCAAGCAGATTTACTTCAATTTCAGAACGAAATTTTTGGGCAGCTTCTAGGTTACTAAAGGGTGTTACCATAACAATAGAATAGGTTTTATCGAAAACCAGATTACCAGTAATGAGGTTTGAATTTTGAATGCGAAGGTAATCATCTATCAAGGATGAGACAGAGGTTTTAAGATCAATGTCCGAGGGATATAAATAAAGAAAATAATGTTCTCGATTAGTATTTGTGATATACTTTGCTTTTGAAGCGCTGAATAGATTAATCTGGAAGGCTTCGGAAACGGTAATAAGTTCTTTCGCATATTTAATTAATTCACTCGTGGGTTGATCCTCGATAAAATTATTTAATTCAAATTGGTATTTATAAATACCATCAGTCTTCCCAAAACAGAGGGCTCTTAAGAGTAATAAATAGTCTACAAATTCGTTTTCCATTTCAGATGACAAAGCGCTGTCAATCAATGACATAGATTTTTTATAAGCACCATTATTGTAGTGATGATAGGCGGTTTTATAAACTTTTTGTAATGCAATTTTTAACCTGTCATTGTCTTCAATATAATTGGGATTGATTACAAGTTTGGCATAAATAGAATCAGGATAAGACAAAATAAGCTGATCAGCCGCACTCAGACTTGCCAATGAGTCATATTCTTTATTGAGTAAATAAAGTTGATAGAGGATTTCTGCACGGTAGGTACCTTTCGGGAATCTGTTGATGAGCTTGTTAAAAGTATATATGGCATTGAGGGGCTCCTTTAGTTCGAAATTATAAATTTTCCCAAGCTCATACAATGCCTTTTCTATTTCATTTAGAAGTCTATTCAATTGGATAGAATCTCTTGGGATAGCAGCCAATAAAGAATTTTTTGCTTCGACTATATCGAACTCGGTATTTTTTTCTTCTGTTTCTTTTGTATTGTTTTTAGAATTACTCTGTGATGCCAAAACCTCAGGATTAGTTAAGGAATTATTATTATTATTTTGTCTTCTCCAATGATCATTTAAACTTCTTTGACCCCATTTTTGTTTGAATGCTGCTAATCCTTTACTCACAACAAGACTATTGTAAAAATACCATTCTCCTTGTTTCGATGCTGAAAGAGCTACCTGATTTTCGTTGTTGTAAAATTGGACATTATTGGAAGAATGGGCTTCTTTTTTTGCCTGTACTTTGGCTTTTTTGGTTTCAATTTCTTGATGATCAAGTACTGCATTGACCAAAATATCTAAGGAATCATTGCTAATGAGGGTCAAATTGATCAAGCTATCATTTTTTGAAATGGTATTGATATGGGTGACAAATTCATTAAGAATTTCTTTCCTGCTCAATGAAGCTGCATACTCTTTTTCGTCTTTGGGTAAAAGGGTCATTGTACTGTCATAATATACTTTGGCAAGTCTGAAATCCATTTTATTATCGTAATAAATCTGAGCCAATTTCAGGTAAGCATAAGCTTTTTGTCGGGGATCAATGGTATTGTTAGCAATAGACATTTTATAATTCAAAATAGCCAAATCTAAAGCTCCTTTTTTAAATTCATATTCAGCCATTCGAAAATAAATTTTATCTTTATGATCTGTATTTTTTCGATCTTGCAAGAGTTTTTTGAAATGCTTGAGGGTCTTTTTTTCGTAAGAAAGATCATCGATAGGCGTCACTTCAACCATGTAGAGTTTTGAGAAAAAAGAAAGTTCATAACTTTTACTATGTTTCATAGCTTTTCTATAATAACGAAAGGCACTCAGATCATCTTCTATTTTCTGATGGGTTTGACCGGCTATGAACTCTATTCTAGCTCTATCTGGGTTGCGTTTTAGATACTTTACAGCCATCTTTAAATTTTCGGCTACGGCTGTATTTTCTTCAATTTTTTGATAGTAATAGGCCTTATTTAAATAGTAGACAAGCATATTATCATCAGATATTTTTTCGTTTTCCAGGTAGGCAATAACGGCTTGTGCATTTTGATATTCGTAGGCCTCACAGAAAGTTCTGATGAGTTGAGATAAGGCAAGATGTTGTATGTTTTTGTTTTCGCCGAATTTATTGATCCACTTGAAGGTTTCGATGGCCTCGGGAAATTCGGAACCATAAAGGCGGGCTTTTCCAACGAGAATGTAAGCATCATCTTGCCATTTTGATGCTGGATGTCTTTCGATTGCAATCGAGGCTTTTTCTATGCAATCTAATAAGGTAGCTTCTAATGATTTAGAATCTGTGGTATCAAAAGGGGCAAAAATAGGGAGAGTTCTATTATAGTTCCATTTGTATTTATTAAAAATTCTAGCTTCAATTTCTTTGATTTTTTCGCGAGCAATAAAGTAGCCATTATAATGTGCTGTGAGGTCGTGATATCCAGAATTGATGATTCCATTCGATTGACTCAAAGTAGGCACTATTAGGACAATAACAAATAATGGAGTCAAAAAATATCGCAAAAGGCTCAAATTACAGGTTGAATTAGAAAACTTGTTTCGGGACAAGTACAATCATACAAAGATAAAAGAATGGCTTTTAATATATTTGTATAAAAATAGTCAAAAATTTTGTCTCAAAAACGCACATTTTCTAACTGGTTAACGAATAGATATCTTCTTATCGTACGAAACGAAGAGGATTTCTCAGAAAAAAGAACTCTTATTTTCAATTATGGCCGATTGATTTTATTGTTGGCATTCATATTTATTTTATCAATGACCTTGTCTGTTTTAAGTGTAAATACGGTACTGAAACAATGGTTTGATCCTCGTTATGCAGAAATGGAAGCCAATAGGCAGGTTTTGAATTTGACCCTGATGTTGGATTCCTTACAGAATGAAGTTCAAGTCAAAAATAATTATATTCAAAACGTGAAGTATATTTTAGAGGGACAAAATTTGGATAGTTTGTCTTCAAGTAATAAAGTACTGTCTAATTCTACCTTGGGAAATATTAATTTGTCGCCTGCGCTGAGTCCGTTGGATTCTCAGTTTAGGGCTGAATATGAGAGTTCAGATCTAGGTTTGGTTTCTCTTAATTTTAATCGATCAGAGGATGAACTACGTGAAATAGTATTTTTTACGCCTTTAGAAGGGATTATCACCAATAACTTTGATCCTAAAGAGGATCACTTTGGGATAGATATTGTTTCTCAAGAAAACGAACCAATCAAGGCCTTGGCAGACGGAATTGTTATTATGGCTTCATGGACACTAGATGGGGGGTACGTTTTGGTTATCCAACACAGCGGTAATTTGATATCTATTTACAAGCATAATTCGGAATTATTAAAAAGTGTTGGTAATTTTGTAGAATCAGGTGAAATTGTGTCCATAATAGGTAATACAGGAGAGCTTACCTCAGGACCCCATTTACATTTTGAGCTTTGGTTCAAAGAACAAGCAGTAAACCCAGAAGATTATGTAAATGTTAGATAAAATATGTGGAATAAGAATAACCAAAAAAACATGGAAGATCCAAGTAATTCAAGTAATATCATCTCTAAAGGCACTATTTTAACAGGAAATCTACAGGCGCATGGAAATGTTAGAGTAGAAGGAAAAATTATTGGGGATGTTACCACACGTGCAAAATTGGCCTTAGGGAGTTCCTCCGTAATTCAGGGGAACATATTAGCCAATAATGCAGAGTTTGCAGGTGCTATAATAGGGAATGTTCAAATCGCCGAGCAACTGACGTTGAAATCTTCGGCTACCATTAAAGGAGATCTAACCGTTAATAAACTGGTTATAGAAATAGGATCTCAATTTAATGGGAAATGTAGAATGGGGGTTAAGTTCGCGGAAATAGTAATTCAAGAGCCCTCAGATCCTAAGCAATTAAATAGAAAAGAAAAAAAAGAGAAGACAGAAGAAATTGTACCCTTCCTCAAAAAAGCCGAATCCTGATACTAAAACAAGATTAGGGAGTTTTGCAGGGTTGTCTTTTCAGCTATTCACCTTCAATTTGACAATTTTTTGGCTAGGTAATTTCATTGATCAGAAATTTGAGCTTCAATGGCCTATTTTTTTATTGATGGCCATACTATTGAGTGTTTTTGGTTCTTTATGGTATTTGATCAAGAAGACTTCAAAATGAAGTTTTTCTACCAATCGGTCGCGCTCAGTATCGTTTTTACTATTCTTTGGATATTTGAAGAGCAGTTACCTTTCCCATTGCATCGAGATTCCCCGGGAATTATTGGATTTTTCTTTATTCAATCCATGATTATGTCTTGGCTGTTTGTTAAGGCCCGAAAAAAAGTAGATAAATTCGTAGTCTATTTTTTAGGTGCTACGGTCTTTAGATTGTTGACTGCTGTTCTTTTATTGATATTTTTTTTACTCATTAAGGATCAAAATTTTAAGCTTTTGTCTTTCGAAATAATTGTCCTTTATTTGGTGCACCTTGTATTTGAATTACGCTATGTATGGTTTAACTTGCAGCAAAATTGAGCGGTAAAAAAAAATATGACGAAGGACGGCACGTTAAAAATTTGTAAAAAACTGATTATCTGCGGGTTAATTTGTTTATTTTCAATGAGCAGTCTTCAGAGAGCCTATGCATCCGATGCTTCCGAAGGAGAAGGTTTCAATCCAGGGGATATGATCAATCACCATATAAAAGATGCCCATGGTTGGGAGATTACTCATGGGGTGGTCGTACCGCTCCCGATCATCCTGTATTCTGAGCCTGACGGTTTGATGATTTTTTCGTCCAGTAATTTTTTCAACAATGGACATGAAGAAGTAGCTTACAAAGGTTATTTATTATCACATGAACACATATCAAGAGTGGACGGTCAGCCCGTATATGACTTTTCAATAACTAAAAATGTTTTATTTATTTTTATAGATGCGACTATTATGCTGTTGGTTTTCTTCGCGATTGCTCGTGGATACAAGAAAAATGTAGGTAAGGCTCCAAAGGGGGTTCAATCCCTCTTCGAGCCAGTAATCATATACATCCGAGACGAAGTGGTGAAGCCAAGCATAGGAGATAATTATCAAAAATATTTACCCTACCTTTTGACCCTATTTTTTTTCATTTGGTTTGGAAACTTACTGGGACTCATACCAGGAGCAGCCAACATGACAGGAAACATTGCTATTACAGCCGTATTGGCCCTTGGCACCTTTTTTATTACTAACTTTAGTGGTAAAAGGGCTTATTGGTCACACATTTTTTGGACCCCAGGAGTGCCTTGGTGGTTGAGGCCGATCATATTACCTGTAGAGCTTATAGGTGTCCTTACCAAGCCAGTTTCTTTAATGGTGAGACTTTTTGTTTCGATTACGGCAGGACACATTGTTGTGTTGAGTTTGGTAAGCCTGACTTTCATATTCCATTCTTGGATGGTAGGTTTTGGAAGTACGGTCATTGTTACTTTGATTACGATAATAGAATTGCTTGTAGCTACTATACAAGCATATGTTTTTACGATGTTTACTTCGCTCTACATAGGTATGGCGGTAGAAGAGCATCACTAAAGAAAATGTTCACTTTTTAAATATATAAATATGTTACTTTCAATGTTAATGGATATGCAGTTTGCAGTCATGGGCGCTGGTATCGGTGCGGGTCTTGTCGCTATAGGTGCTGGTATCGGTATCGGTCAAATCGGAGGATCCGCAATGGAAGCCATGGCACGTCAGCCTGAAGCTTTCGGTAAAATCCAAACAGCTATGCTTGTCATTGCAGCTCTAGTTGAGGTTATCGCCTTATTTGG
>Ga0206123_10000540_pt1 | contig 37263 bp, 30 predicted proteins | sample Helgoland_Spring_2_FD_160086 | JGI IMG/M metagenome (GOLD analysis project Ga0206123, IMG submission 160086) | Pelagic subsurface seawater microbial communities from Kabeltonne, Helgoland, North Sea - Helgoland_Spring_Bloom_20160316_1 | ecosystem: Environmental > Aquatic > Marine > Epipelagic ...
GTAACGCTTGGTTTATTTTTTTTTGAAAAAGCATAAGGTGTTATTGCTACCCAATTTGCATTTATTCTTGTTAAAGAATTAAAATTAGAAAACAGCTCTTCTGAGCTTGGAGAAACAAAACAAGCGCCCCCTATTTTTTGACTTCTTAAACTAAAACTGCTTAGTAGCAAAAAACAGTAAAGAATATATTTAAGTAGGCTCATCTTAATGTAAAATTCTAACCCCTAAATTAAATGTTTGACCAGCACCTGTTTCTTTTCCAATAATAAAGGCAGTGTACGAAGTTTCTAATTCAACACCCTTTGCCAATTGGTATTTTACTCCCAAACCTTCCTGTAAAAAATAGGAAGATAAACCTTCACTGCCTAATGATGGCCAAAATTGGTTTTGAAGATAAATAGTAAACTTTTTTGATGGAAAATAACTGATAAATAAATCAACAGGAGTTGCAATTCCTGTATTTTCATCTTCTAAATTTTTATCGATACTTACCCAAGTTGAGAGTTGCGTGAAAACTTGAATTTTCTCACTTATTTTTTTGTCGTATAGTAATTTTGTAATCCATAAATGGCGGTTATTGTCTAAAAATGGTCTGTCTAACTCTTTACTTTGTGGATCAGAAATTATACTAAATAAAAAACCACTTTGCACACTTAGTTTTTCCCATTTTTTGATGGGGTTAAATTTAATTTTAACTCCAGCTAAATTAATTCCAGTACGAGATTGAGATGAATTTGTAAAAGTAAGCACATTGGTTGGACTTGATGTTGCAGAACCATTTGAAACAGATCTAAACCAAATTTCACTACCCAAAGTTACTTTAGATGAAACACCATAGTTATATTCGATTATTGAAGTAAAGAAATTGCTTCTGCCTCCAGCATCTAACTTTTCAGATGTGGCATTAAAGAATTGTGATTGTGTATATAAACTATTAAATGTTTTAAACTCTGTTTGCCCTTTATTTATTAATAGTGAAGGCGTATAATCTTGCACATTTTTGTTTTGACCGTTAACATTTAGTGTTAACAATATCATTAAAATGGGAATAAGCGCGAGTGATTTATTCATAGCTTTATAAGTGTATAAGCAACAAAGTAAAGCAATCTTTTTGATGGAGTATGTCAGTTCATTGACAACTAAATTCAATCATTCTGCATTTATTTGTAATATAAAATCAGTTTAAATGGAGCATGTAGTTATAATCGGGAATGGAGTATCGGGAATCACTACAGCTCGTCATATCAGAAAATTAAGCGATAAAAAGATTACGGTTATTTCTGCAGAAACAGATCATTTTTTTTCTAGAACAGCGCTCATGTATATTTATATGGGACACATGAAGTATGAGAACACAAAGCCTTATGAAGATTGGTTTTGGAAGAAAAACAGAATTAATTTGTTAAGAGCTTTTGTTCAAAATATAAATACAGAAAAGAAAACTTTAAGGTTAGATAATGGTACAGATTTAGCTTATGATAAATTAGTGTTGGCTGTTGGTTCAAAACCAAATAAATTTGGTTGGCCTGGCCAAGATTTAGACGCAGTACAAGGATTGTATTCTTATCAAGATTTAGAGGCTATGGAAAAATACTCTCCAACCACTAAAAGAGCTGTTATTGTTGGAGGTGGATTAATAGGTGTAGAAATGGCTGAAATGTTTCTTTCTCGTGGTATAGCAGTTACATTTTTAGTGAGAGAAAATAGATTTTGGGGAGGAGTTTTACCGAAAAGAGAAGGAGAATTAATATCAAGACACATCAAAAAACATCATGTTGATTTACGGTTTGAAACGGAATTACAAGAAATTATTTCGGATGATAATGGAAGAGCAAAAGCAGTTCTTACTAAAATTGGCGAAGAGATTGAATGTCAATTTGTTGGTTTAACAGCAGGAGTTAGTCCTAATATTACTTTTGTAAAAGAAAGCACTGTAAAAACGAATAGAGGTATTTTGGTAAATGAGTTTTTAGAAACAAATATACCTGATGTTTATGCGCTGGGAGATTGTGCAGAATTTCATGAACATCCAACAGGAAGAAGAAATTTGGAGCAAGTTTGGTACACTGGTAGAATGATGGGAGAAACTTTAGCTCAAACAATTTGCGATAAAAAAACAGCTTACCGACCAGGAATGTGGTTTAATTCAGCTAAGTTTTTTGATATTGAATATCAAACCTACGGGAGGGTTTATAATGAGTTGAAAGATAATGAAGCAGATTTTTATTGGGAACATGAAAGCGGGGAAATCTGTTTGCATTTGGTTTATGATAAAGCTTCAAATAGATTATTAGGGATTAATACTTTCGGAATAAGAATGAGACATGAGGTTTGTGAGCGATGGATTGATGGTGGTGAAACGATTCGTTTTGTGATGGAACATTTAAAAGATGCAAATTTTGACCCTGAGTTTTACAAACAATATGAAAACCAAATTGTAAGGGAATATAATAAAGAAAACGGGACTTCTTTTAAGCCTAAGAAAAGAGACTGGAAACGAATTTTTGCAAAAAATTAAACGATGAAATTTATAAAAAATATAGGTTTAATTCTTTGCATTACCGGTTTTACTTTTTTTATCGGGAGCATTTTTGTTGGAGATTATCAAGTAACTCAGCAAACATTTGATGAGTGGATAAACAACAAAGGTGTAAAAAGTGAAATTTTTATTGAATCTGCTCAAATTGAGGTTGTAGGTAAGTCCTTTAACTCTTTTCAACTCTCTTCTAAAATAATTGAATTGGCAGAAAATTCTGCTGAGGCGCATCAGAATAATATACAACTTTGGCAAGCAGAAGAGGGACAAGAAGAAAGAATTAATGAAGAATGGAGTAAAGTAATTTGGACGAGTTGGAGCTCTACTCATAAAGATTTTACTTACCCATTGTTACAAGCGTCTATTAATAGTCATGTTAAAGAGAACCAATGGGTAGCTTTTTTGTTAACTTTTGGATTAGCTATAATTGGAGGGTTACTTTATATAACCCCTGATTTCATTCTGCTTGGGCCTGCAGGAATAAAAAACAATAAGTTGTTTCAACATTCATCAACAACAAGAGGTTTGGGCGGAATTGTAACAGCTGTTTTCTTTGTTACTTTTTATTTCTTACTGTACTTCTTTCCAGATTTTATTGTAAACCCAATTTTAACAACCAATAAAATTAGTTTATCATTAAGTGGGAATCCAGCTAGCCAGTGGTTTATGTACGGTCTAATTTATTGTTCGGTAATGACTGTTTTTGCAGTTAAAATGTATGTGAAATATCGCCATAATTTATACCAAGTAATTAGAACAACGGTTGTGTTGTTTTTTCAGGTAGCTTTTGCATTTTTAATACCAGAATTACTGGTTCGTTTTAACCAGCCTTGGTATGATTTTAAAAACGCTTGGCCTTTAAATTATACTTTCTTCTTCGATTGGAATATTGACAGTCTTTTAAACAGCGGTCATTTAGGAATGTTTATGTTGGTTTGGGGAATTGTATTAACGGCAATTGTAATTCCTGTAGTGGTTTATTTTTTAGGGAAAAGATGGTATTGTAGTTGGGTTTGTGGTTGTGGAGGATTGGCGGAAACTTTAGGTGATCCTTACAGACATTTATCAAACAAAACTTTAAAAGTTTGGAAATTTGAGCGCTACATTATTCATTTAGTATTAGTGTTTGCTTTAGTAATGACAGGAGCTACATTGTACTCTTATTTTTCTGGAGCAACATCAATTTTTGGAATAGACACTTATACAATACAGAGTTGGTATGGCTTCTGGATAGGGTCAATATTTGCAGGAGTAATAGGTACAGGGTTTTATCCAATATTAGGAAATAGAGCTTGGTGCAGATTTGGTTGTCCGTTAGCTGCTTACTTAGGTTTAGTACAACGTTTTAAGTCTCGTTTTAGAATAACAACTAATGGTGGACAATGTATTTCTTGTGGAAACTGTTCAACGTATTGCGAAATGGGAATTGATGTTCGTGCTTATGCTCAAAAAGGACAAAACATAGTTCGTTCTTCGTGTGTAGGTTGCGGGGTTTGTTCAGCAGTTTGTCCTAGAGGAGTTTTAAAATTAGAAAACGCACCAGAAGATGGAAGAATTATTGATAATCCAATTTTAATAGGAAAAGATAAGATTACACTGCAATGAAGAGTTTGATAGCATTAATATTAACTTTTTCTACTACTTTTTTGTTGGCTCAAGAGATTAAAGTAGAGTATGAATATTATGCGAATAAATCAATTAAAAAGGAACTCACATCACAAAAAGGAAATCCTAAAGCTTACCTTAAAAATTTTTATGAAAATGGAAAGTTAAAGAGTGAAGGGTGGTTGCTAAGTGATAAGAAAGATTTGTACTGGATTTATTATTATGAAGACGGGAGTAAAAAATCAGAAGGGAGATATGTAACAGAAAAAAAGAATAATTATTGGAAAGATTATCATACCAATGGAAAATTAAAATCTGAAGGACATTACCACAATGGGGTTAAAACAGATTGGTGGATTTTTTATAATAAATTAGGCTTAAAAACGAACGAAGGACATTATGCAGGAGAAGTTAAAAATGGCTTTCACCATATTTATGAAGAAGGGAAACCTAAATTTGCAGGGCACTTTGTAAATAATATTAGAAAAGGAACTTGGGTAACGCTTAACAAAGAGGGTGATTTTATAGCAATTAAAGAATATGGAGAGTAAACCAATAGTTGATGTTATAATTCCTGCTTTTAATGAGGAAAACTCTGTCGGTAATGTTGTAAAAGATATACCGAAAGAACTGGTTCGAGAAATTATTGTTGTAAATAATAACTCAACTGATGATACTGCTGTAAATGCTACAAATGCTGGAGCAACAGTTTTAACAGAGCCTAATATGGGGTATGGTAATGCTTGTTTAAAAGGGATGAAACATCTTGCCAACAATGAAATTAAACCAGATATTATTGTTTTTTTAGATGCAGATTATTCAGATTATCCAGAAGAAATGGTAGATGTTATTGCTCCTATTCTTAATCAAAATATAGATATGGTTATTGGATCAAGAGCTTTAGGAAACTTAGAAAAAGGTGCTATGACTCCACAACAAATTTTCGGAAATTGGTTAGCTACTTTTTTACTAAAATTATTTTACGGAGTTAAATACACTGATTTAGGTCCGTTTAGAGCAATAAAATACAGCAGTTTGGTTGCGCTTGGCATGAAAGACAAAACTTATGGTTGGACTGTAGAAATGCAGGTAAAAGCTGCTAAACAAAAAATGCAGACTTGTGAAGTTCCTGTTAATTATCGTGTTAGAATAGGTCATTCAAAAGTCTCAGGTACAGTTAAGGGAACAATAGGAGCTGGATATAAAATTATTACTACTATTTTTAAATATTTGTAATGGTATTTTCGCAAAAGATTAATTAATGGAACTCATCCTCATCATCATATATGGCTTAACGCTTTCTTTTATTTTTTTGTACAGTTTGGTGCAAATAAGTTTAGTAATCAACTATCTCCGTAAAGGAAAAAAAGAAAATAAGGTTGAAGCATTTTTAGAAAAAGACTTACCAATAGTAACAATTCAATTGCCCTTATATAATGAACTTTATGTAGTGGAGCGATTAATCGACTCTATTACTAAGTTTGATTATCCAAAAGAAAAGTTAGAAATTCAAATTTTAGATGATTCTACTGATGAGACAGTAGAGATTGTGACTAAAAAAGTAAGTCAATATAAAGCGTTAGGATTTAATATTTACCAGCATCGTAGAGAAATACGAACAGGATATAAAGCAGGTGCTTTAAAAGAAGGGATGGAAATATGTAAAGGTGAATTTATTGCCATTTTTGATGCAGATTTTTTACCAAGAACAGATTTTTTAAAGAAAACAATTCCTTATTTTAAGGATGAAAAAATAGGTGTTGTCCAAACAAAATGGGAGCATTTAAATAAAAGATACTCTTTGTTAACGCGCTTGCAAGCTTTTGGCTTAGATGCTCATTTTACGGTAGAACAAACCGGTCGAAATTCGGGAAAACATTTTATTAATTTTAATGGAACCGCTGGTATTTGGCGAAAGACTTGTATAGAAGATGCGGGTGGCTGGGAAGCGGATACGTTAACAGAAGATTTAGATTTGAGTTACCGTGCCCAACTTAATGGTTGGCAGTTTAAATATTTAGAAAAACTAGGGTCTCCAGCAGAATTGCCTGCAGCAATGAATGCACTAAAAAACCAACAATTTAGATGGACAAAAGGGGCTGCTGAGTGTACTCGAAAGAATTTATTAAAGGTGTTAAAGTCAACAGAGTTCCCCCTAAAAACTAAGGTACATGCGCTTTTTCATTTAATGAATAGCTCTATTTTTATTTGTATTGTAATGCTTTCTGTTTTAAGTATTCCGATGTTAATGATTAAAAATAATTTTATTGAATATAAACTACTGTTCAAGTTGGGGAGTTTTTTTATTTTGAGTGTAATATTTTTGAGTATTTATTATTTTGTATCGCTTTCAAGTGCTTATGATAATAAGTTGAAAGCATTATTTCATTTTGTTTTTTTGTTTCCATTATTTCTATCTGTTTCAATGGGGCTTTCATTACACAATGCTTTAGCAGTAATGGAAGGTTATATGGGTAAAAAATCTCCATTTATAAGAACTCCAAAATTTAACATTATAGAGAATAAAGATGTTTGGAAAAAGAACAAATACTTGGTAAGTAGCGTTAGTTTTTTAACCGTATTAGAATTTGTAATGACTATCTATTTTGGTTTCGGAATTTATTCAGCATTTTATTATAATGATTTTGTGTTAATCCCTTTCCATATTATGTTATTTTTGGGGTTTGGATATGTGACTTTTTATTCATTATTCCATTCACGAAAATCTACCTAAAATATATTGTCACCATTAAAATACATACTTGCAATTGTTTTTGCTGCAATTTATGTGTGTTTCGGATACTTTTTAGAAAGAGAAAACTTTTTACATTTAGGGCTACTGTTTGGAATCAGTTTTGGACTTTATTTTTTCTTTATAGCAACAACTTCAGACAAAAGAGAAACAGATATTTTACTTTGGATATCAATGATTTTTAGAATCATTTTTATTGTGGCGATCCCATGTTTGTCAGATGATTATTTTCGATTTATTTGGGATGGAAAACTTTTTGTAAATGGGTTTAATCCTTACTTATTTATTCCTTCAGAGATTATAAATACTGATGTTTCTAAAACTGCAGGGTTAACTCAAGAATTGTATGAAGGACTCAATTCTCCAAATTATTACACGGTTTATCCTCCAATAAATCAGTTGTTATTTTCAATAGGCGGGTTCTTTTCTAAATTTGGGATGTTGGCTGGTATAATTGCTATTAGAGTACCAATATTAATAGCGGAGTTTTTTTTAATAAAGTATATCCGAAGACTTTTAGAAGATTTGCATTTGCCCCACTACCATGTTTTGTGGTACGCTTTAAATCCGCTGGTTATTGTTGAACTATCTGGTAACTTACATTTTGAAGGAATGATGATGCTTTGTTTAGTTGTAGGAATATATTGGTTAAGGCATAATAAGTGGGGTGGTGCAGCTTTTTGGTGGGCAATGGCAATTAGTATTAAGTTGATTCCTATATTGTTTTTACCTGTTTTAGTTAAGCGATTAGGAGTTGTAAAAAGCGTTTGGTTTTATATCATAACATCACTAGCGTTAGCATTTACTTTCTTACCTTTTTTAGATCAAAAACTAATTGAACACATTTTTTCTAGTGTCGATTTGTATTTTAGAACGTTTGAGTTTAATGCAAGTATATACTATGTAATAAGATGGTTAGGGTTTAAAAGTGTCGGTTATAATATTATACAACAGGTAGGACCAATATTGTCATTTGTTACATTTGTATTAGTGATGGGGGTTTATTTTTATAAGAATAAATCTTGGGAGGATGTTTTTAAAAAAATGCTGTTCGCTTATACTATATATTTGTTATTAGCAACTACAGTTCATCCTTGGTATGTTATTAATATCGTTGTTCTAAGTGTTTTTGTTAGAAACTATCGTTATGCACTTTTATGGTCAGCTCTTGTTATTCTTAGTTATTCAACTTACATGGAAGAGTCATATCAAGAAAATATGTTTTTAATAACTGTAGAATATATTTGTGTATTGGGCTGGTTAGGGCTTGAGTTGTTTAGGAAGCAAAAAGTATTAAATTAACGTCAGTTTCCTTTAAAAAGAGAACTTACCCTTATTTGATTTTCATTTCAGGCACGTTATCAGGTACGATAAGTTTTCCAGCTGTTGCAGCTTTAATTTCTTCAACACTAACTCCTGGAGCTCTTTCTAGTAAATGAAAAGCACCATCTTTAATTTCCAATGCAGCTAAATTTGTAATTATTCTTGTTACACAAGCTACACCTGTTAATGGTAAAGAGCAATCTGCGAGTAATTTACTTTCGCCTTTCTTATTAGTGTGCATCATTGCCACAATAATATTTTCTGCTGAAGCCACTAGATCCATAGCACCACCCATACCTTTTACCATTCTTCCAGGAATTTTCCAGTTGGCGATATCTCCGTTTTGAGAAACTTCCATTGCACCTAAAACAGTTAGTTGTACGTGTTGACCTCTAATCATCGCAAAACTTGTTGCTGAATCAAAAATTGATGCTCCTGGCTGTAAAGTAACCGTTTGTTTTCCTGCATTAATTAAATCAGCATCCTCTTCTCCATCAAAGGGAAAAGGTCCCATCCCTAAAATTCCATTTTCTGATTGAAATTCAACTGTTATGTCTTCAGGAACAAAATTGGCAACCAATGTCGGGATTCCTATTCCTAAGTTCACATACCATCCATCTCTTAATTCTTGAGATATTCTTTTTGCTATTCCTACTTTATCAAGTGCCATAATTATCATTTTTGTCTTACCGTTCGCTGCTCAATTCTTTTTTTATAATCTACCCCTTGGAAAATACGTTGAACAAATATTCCCGGAGTATGGATAGTGTTGGGATCTAAAGTTCCTTCAGGAACTAATTCTTCTACTTCTGCAATAGTAATTTTTCCGGCCATAGCCATCATTGGATTAAAATTACGTGCTGCTGCTTTAAATATTAAATTCCCTGCAGTATCACCTTTCCAAGCTTTTACAATTGCAAAATCCGCAGTTAATGCGTGCTCTAAAATATGTGGTTTACCATTAAAATCTCTTACTTCTTTTCCTTCAGCAACTTCAGTTCCGTAACCAGCAGGCGTAAAAAAAGCAGGAATTCCTGCTCCACCAGCTCTACATCTTTCAGCTAATGATCCTTGAGGAATTAAATCCACTTCTAATTCACCACTTAACATCTGGCGTTCAAACTCATCATTCTCACCAACATAAGAAGAAATCATTTTTTTAATTTGTTTTTTTTGAAGTAACAATCCTAAACCGAAATCATCAACACCAGCATTATTTGAAATGCATGTTAAATCATTAACGTTCATTTTTACCATTTCTGATATGCAGTTTTCAGGAATACCACACAAACCAAATCCACCTAACATTAAGGTCATTCCGCTTTCTATTCCTTTTGTTGCCTCTTGCGCATTTGCAACAACTTTATTTATTGCCATAATTTTATTTTTTAATATTCTGAACCTCCTCCAAAACCACTGGATTTCATTTCATTATATTTTATACAATCCAGTTCAATACTTAAAGGTTTGTCTGGTCTTTCAAAATCTCTGTCTGGGTAATCTAATTTTTTATCTGCTTTAACTTTTTGCATATAATATGCCCAAACAGGTAAGGCTGTATTTGCACCTTGCCCTAAATTGGTAGAAGTAAATCGAATTGATCTTTCATCAGCACCAACCCATACTCCAGTCACTAAATCTGGCGTTAACCCCATAAACCATCCATCAGAATTGTTTTGTGTTGTTCCTGTTTTTCCTGCAATTGGATATTTATGACCAGCATAAGGTCTTGATTTCGAGATACTACCTCTTAATCGCATACCTGTACCAGAGGTGTACATTCCAGACTTTCCTCTTGAAACTCTATCATCTCCCATACATTTATTGTATTCACCGTCAACAATTCCTTTCATTAAATCTAACATTATATAAGCTGTTTCTTCACTCATAGCTTCTTTAGTTTCAGGGTTTCTGTCAATAATTACATTACCATGTTTGTCTTCAATTCTTGTAAACATAGTTGGTTCAATGTAAACTCCTTTATTAGCAAATGTAGCGTTAGCACCAACCATTTCGTAAACACTTAAATCGGCTACTCCTAAACATAAGGAAGGAACGGGATCTAATTTGTTTTTAATTCCCATTGCTCTTGCTTGCTCCATTACTGCTTGTGGTCCAAATTGTTTCATTATCCATGCGGTAATGGTGTTCATAGAATTAGCTAAAGCATATTTTAAAGAAACAGGACATCCGTTACTTGGTCCTCCTGAGTTACTAGGTGTCCAATCTTTTAATAGTCCAAAATTACCTTTATGGAAGGTATATTTTACATTTGGTACTTCATGACAAGGTGAATACCCGTTTTGGATAGCTGTTGCGTAAACAAATGGTTTAAAGGTAGATCCAACCTGACGTGTACTTGTAACGTGATCGTAAGCAAAATTTTGATAATTAACACCTCCAACCCAAGCTTTTATATATCCTGTGTTTGGGTCAACTGACATCAAGCCTGTATGTAAAAATGTTTTATAATACTTTATTGAGTCTAATGGAGATAACAAGGTGTCAATTGCTCCTTGGTGTGAAAACAGTTGCATTTTCACTTTCGTGTCGAAAATAATATCAATAGAATCTTGATTCGTTGCCCATCTTTTTTCACCACAATCTTCGGCCTGACAAACGTAATATTTTCCTTTCCTTTTTACATTTTCACCTCTTCTTCCACAGTTAAAACATTCTTTCCCTGTTAAAATTCTATAACGTGGTGTTTTTTGTTTAGAAGATTTCATAATGGATTCATACTGTTTAGTATTCACTCCTTTTCTTCCTCCATCATACGGATAATGCTTGGTTCTTACTCGGGCTAAATATTCGCTAAACTCACCTTGTAAAGTGTTTGCTATATAATCTTCTACAGCACTTTCGGCATGCGTTTGCATACGAGAGTTGATGGTCGTAAAAACTTTTAATCCATCTCGGTATATATTGTAAGGTTCCCCATCAGATTTTGCGTAAAGGTAATTTCCTTCTTTATCCTTTTGCTTAAGTAATTTTTGAAGTTTTAATCGAAGTGTTTCTCTAAAATAAGGGGCAATCCCTTCTTTGTGATCAACAATATTATAATCTAATGTTAATGGTAAAACTCTTAAAGAGTCATACTCTTGTTGTGTAATTAAATCGCTTCTTTTCATTTGAGCAAAAACAACTTCTCTACGTTTTATTGCGTTTTCTGGAAACCTTTTAGGATTGTATAAGGATGGATTTTTAGCCATGCCAACCAATATTGCTGCTTCTTCAATGTCTAAATCTTTAGGAGCTTTGTTAAAATATACATTACAAGCTGATTTTATTCCTACAGCATTGTAGATGAAATCGAACTTATTATAATACATAATGATGATTTCATTTTTGGTGTAGCGTTTTTCAAGTTCTACTGCAATAATCTGTTCTTGTAATTTTTGTTTGATTTTTTTGACAAGAGTTGCTGTTTCCCTTTCGTGAAACATCATTTTAGCTAATTGCTGTGTGATGGTACTTGCTCCACCAGCCCTACCTAAATTAACAACCGCTCTAACTAAACCTCTAAAATCAATTCCAGAGTGTTCTCTATATCTTTCGTCTTCAGTGGCAATTAAAGCGTCAACTAAAAATGGAGATAGTTCATCGTATTTTATATTTGTTCTGTTTTGAAGAAAATATTTACCAATAACTTTTCCGTCAGAAGTAATAATTTCTGAAGCTAAATTACTTTTTGGGTTTTCTAACTCTTCTAAATCAGGAAGGGGTTCAAAACCTAAAGTGCCATTTTTTGCTCCCCACATAATTGCAAAAAGCAATAAAACAGGCAATAAAACCATCGCCCAAAAGAGCATGATTTTTTTTCTGTTATTTGGTTTTTCTTCTTTTTTTGACACGTTTTTTATTTTACTGTTTCAACTCTTAAACCAATATCGGTAATACCTTCTAAACCATTTTCTACTCGCATAGCTTGTTCTAATGTAACGGTATAATTTCCAGATTGAGCAAATTTAAAAGCTCCTACATAAGGAATTCTTAAATCCCATAAATCACCAATCCCATTGCCTAACCATTTACCTCGATTATCGGCTAAAACACAGTTTACAGTATCTTTAAGAAGACCTCCATTTGGCCCTTGCATGGTTACAAAAAGGTAAATATTGCTGAATGCATATTCACCAGTGTTTCTAACATTAATGTATAGATTGTGTGCAATTACCGTGTCTTTAGCTTCAAATTCAAAACTCGCTATACTCTCTTTTTCCCAATTGGCATTTTTAACTTCAATATATTCTTCAAAAACTTTGTTAGAATCACATGAGATAAATCCTATCATTAAAATAAAAACACTTAATATTTTAAACTTGTGGCTAATCATTCTTTTGCTGAGGCGGCTTAGGTTTATTGTTGTTATTTCTATTTCGGTTTTTATTGTTTGGCTTCTTTTTGTTACCGTTATTCGGCTTGTTTCCTTGATGAGGCTTATTATTATCTCCAGGTTTATTCGACCCTTGTCCTTGAGGTTTTCTTTTTTTATTTCGGGTCTTGTTTCTATTATTATTTCCCTTTCCTTTTGGCTTATCAAAACGAGTTAAATCATCTTGTCCTACAACATTTTCGTATTCTGGCTCTTTAATTACCGCTTTAATTTCAACAAAACCCATTAAGTCTTTAGGTTTTTCTTCCTTCTTGTTCATGGCAATAATCTCATTAACTCTCTCAAGCTTTAGCTCAATAAAATTTAATGGTTCATCTTGATATGAATACCACATAATACCTCTAAAAATGTCCATTTTACGGTAAAAGGCATTTCCTTTTTTAGTTTTTAATTTTAGATTCGTATTCGGAAAATCTTTAAGCGCATCAACATAAGAGTCTAGCTCAAAATTTAAACAACATTTTAGTTTTCCACATTGTCCAGCTAGTTTTTGAGGGTTTAACGATAGTTGTTGGTAACGTGCTGCAGATGTTGAAACTGATCTAAAATCAGTTAACCAGGTAGAGCAACATAATTCTCTGCCACATGAACCAATTCCCCCTAAACGGCTAGCTTCTTGGCGAACACCAATCTGCTTCATTTCAATTCTGATTTTAAACTCGCTTGCCATTCTCTTAATAAGCTCTCTAAAATCTACACGACCTTCGGCTGTGTAATAAAATACTGCCTTAGAGCGATCGCCTTGATATTCAACATCACTAATTTTCATTTTTAGCCCCAGCTCAATAGCTAAAGTTCTAGCTTTGTGCATAGTGTCAAACTCCATCGCTTGAGCCTCAAGCCATTTGTCAACATCTGTTTTTTTTGCTTGGCGGTAAACTTTCTTTACTTCTTCAGAATCAAATGCAACTTTTCTTTTTCGCATTTGTTTTTTAACTAATTCTCCTGTTAAAGAAACGGTTCCAACATCATATCCAGGGGATGACTCTACAGCAATTATATCTCCAATATGAAGCGGTAATTCATCTAAATTTCTATAGAATTCTTTTCGACTATTTTTAAACCGAACCTCTACACAATCAAACATTTTCTGACCGTGAGGTAATTCAACATCACTTAACCAATCAAAAACATTTAATTTATTACAACTACCAGTTTTGCTTTTACACCCTTTTGCTGATGTACCACAACCCCTAGCAGAACTACATCCACTACATCCCATTTGTTATTTTATATATTGTCAGTTCTTTAATTTTAGAATGCTAAAAACCTTAATCCTTTGATTTAAAAAGGCTAATGTTGATTTTTAGTATTCACATTGAAAAAACTGCGAATTGTTAAACTTATTGTTCCTTACAAATATAGTTTTTTTAGGTATGATTTAAGAGTGAATAAGTAGGAACTATTCACAATAAAATATGGATAACCTTTTGATTAATTAAATTCAGGAGCTTGAACTCTTAAAAGTTTAGTGAGTTTTAAAGAAATGTCTAAAAATAAAATTTTTGGATTCGCATTTCTTTCGATATGGTAAGAGGCATTATTAAACAATTCAATAATTTCGATACAATTAGCACCATGAATATAAGGAGCAAAATTAGATAAGAATTTCAGCTCATTATTGGCAGTTCTTTCCATTTCAGGATCACCATAGTTTTTAATTAAACTTTCTCTAAAAAGATGCAAAGCATATTTTAGAAACTGCTTTTGTTTTTCTCTTCCAAATGCAGCGCTTGCCATATTTTCTGACCAAGTAATTAGTCCAGCAACATTTCCTTTAAATGCAGAACGCATCCAAATTTTAAACAATTCATGAAATTCTTCTTCCGTAGCAGAATGTTCAATTAATTTTTGAGCAGTAATAAAATTTCCATCCGACTGATGTGCAATTTTATTTGCAATGGAACTTTCTAAAGCATATTTTTTTTCTAATTCGACTTGTAAAGTGTCCTCTTTAATTCTACCAATTTTAACCAATTGAGTTCTCGATAAAATAGTAGAAATAATTTGTTCAGAATCTTGCGCAACAAGTATGAAAAGTGTTTTGCTAGGAGGCTCTTCAATAATTTTTAATAATTTATTTCCTGATGCGATATTAAACCGTTCAGGATACCAAATTATCATTGTTTTATATTCAGATTCGTAAGTTTTTAAGCTTAAAACTTTAAGAATAGATTCACTTTCATTTTTAGAAATAAGGAGTTGTTTGTTACCTGTTTCTATTCTGTTTTGCCAGTTTGCTAAAGATAAATATGGAGTTTCTAGAACTGCTTCTCGCCATTGCGAAATATATTGGGTACTTGTGGGCTTTACTTTTACTTCAGCACTTGATGCAACTGGGAAAACAAAGTGTAAGTCGGGGTGTATTAGTTTTTGAAATTTAACACATGACTCGCATTCTCCACAAGAGTCCTCATTACCTTTATTTTGGCAAGAAATGTACTGAGCATAAGCAATTGCCATAGGTAAATTGCCACAGCCTTCTGGCCCCAAAAATAGTTGAGCATGACTAATTCTACCATCATTAACAGAGTTAATCAGTCTTTTTTTAACATCTTGATGTCCTATGATTTCTTTGAATTGCATTGTATTCAAAAGTAATTAATATTGAGTTTCATCTTCTTATTTTCATTCAAAACTTTAACTTCGCAGTTCAATTTTTTTTTGATATGGAAAACATAGGAAATTACAACTTCACAAATAAAAAAGCTTTAATAAGGGTAGATTTTAATGTGCCTTTAGATGGCGATTTTAATGTTACTGATAATACACGTATTAAGGCAGCAGTTCCAACAATACAAAAAGTGCTTTCTGGAGGAGGTTCGGTTATTATTATGTCGCATTTAGGTAGGCCAAAAAATGGCCCAGAAGCCAAGTTTTCATTGTCTAGCATTGTGGATGAAGTTTCTAAATTAGTTGGCATAGAAGTGAAATTTGCAAAAGATTGTATAGGAGCAGAAGCGAAAGAAATGGCAAGTGATTTAAAGCCTGGTGAAGTTTTATTGCTAGAGAATTTACGTTTCTACAAGCACGAGACTGCAGGCGATAAGAATTTTGCAAGACAATTATCAGAATTAGGAGATGTTTACATAAATGATGCTTTTGGTACAGCTCATAGAGCGCATGCTTCAACTGCAATTATTGCTGAATTTTTTCCAGCCGAAAAAATGTTTGGGTATTTAATTGAAAAAGAAATTGTGAGTGTTTCTAAAGTATTGAATGAAGGAGAAAGTCCTATTACTGCAATAGTTGGGGGAGCGAAAGTTTCGTCTAAAATTATCATCATAGAAAAGTTAATGGAAAGGGTAGATAACATCATTATTGGTGGTGGTATGGCTTATACGTTTGCTAGGGCTTTAGGAGGTAAAACAGGGAACTCGTTAGTTGAGGATGATTTTATTGAAACAGCAAAAGAAGTTTTGGAAACAGCAAAAGTAAAAGGCGTTAACATTCTAATTCCAATCGATACGGTTGCAGCAGATAAATTTGGTGATGATGCTAATACTCAAGTCTGTGATACAAATAGCATCCCTGATGGATGGATGGGGTTAGATATTGGTGAAAATGCAATTAAGGATTACGTTTCCTGTGTAAGTAATTCTAAAACCATTTTATGGAACGGACCAATGGGTGTTTTTGAATTAGCATCTTTCCAAGAAGGAACAAGACAAATCGCTTTGGCAGTTGTAGAAGCGACTAAAAAAGGTGCATTTTCTTTAGTTGGAGGAGGTGATTCGGTAGCTGCAATTAATAAATTTAACTTAGCAAATGAAGTAAGCCATGTTAGTACAGGTGGTGGTGCTATGTTAGAATATTTAGAAGGTAAAGAATTACCAGGAATTAAAGCAATTTTGAATTAAATTTGTTTTTTGGTACTCATTAAACAGTTTTTATACCGTTATCCATTTTTAGCCTACTTGTTACTGGCAGGGATAGTTTTTTGGCCTATTTCTTTAGGTATATATTCTTTACAGTTCGATGCAATAGATGTTTTTCTTCCTTGGAGATTCTTTGGTTCAGAATCAATTAGACAAGGAATGGTTCCTTTGTGGAATCCTTACCAAAGTGGAGGATATCCATTTTTTGCTGATTTACAATATTCCATTTGGAACCCTGAATTATTTATTGTGTCGCTATTTACCCGTTATAACGCAACTACAGTTCAGCTTCTCTATCTCTTTTACATAGCTATAGGGGGTTTAGGATTTCGTTATTTATTAAAACAATTTGACCTAGAAAAAAAAATCGCTTTTTTCGGAGGAATCCTCTTTATGTTGTCAGGAATTTTGATTGGGCATGCACAATCAATTAGTTCAGTTTTAGGCGCGATTTGGCTCCCCTGGGCAATTGGTTCTTATATTGTTGTATTAAAAAATAATTTTACTTTTCGAGAAACGGTATCATTCATCTTGTTTTTGTTTTTAATGCTTTCAAGTGGATACCAGGCTGTTTCAATAATGTTATTTTATTTATTGCTAACATTTTTTATTTGCCGACTATTTATTTTAATTAAAGCTAAAAATGCAAAAGGGATTAAACGATGCTTATTTGGACATTTAATAGTTGCTTTGTCTATAGGGGCATTAATGTCTGGGGTAGTTTTTTCTTTAATAGATGTATTTCCTCACTTGTCACGATTTGGGGGTGTTTCTTTAGAAGATACTCAGCGTTTTATAATGCATCCCAAAGCGTTAATTTCGTTGTTATTTCCATTAGCGTCTGTGCAAGAAAGCATTCCAAATATGGATGTTTCGTTTCAAAATATATTTAATGGAACATTAATTCTTTTCTTCTTAATTTTTGGGTTAAAGAATTATAAAAAACACCATTCTCCTTATCTAATAATTTTAACTGTTATTGGAATTGTTTATGCTTTTGCTAGTTTTGGAGGACTTACACCGGTTCAACCTTTTTTGGCAAAATATCTACCTGGATTTAACCTGTTCTTTTATCCTGTTTTTTATAGATATTTTACTTGGATTTTTATTCTAATAATTGCTTCTTTTGGCTTTAAGCATTATTTAGAACTTAAAAAACCGCATTTCTTTCTATATTTTTTATTGGTAGGGTTTTTAGTTTATCTTTTAGCTTGTTTATATACAATAAGTAGCCTTAACGCTATGTTTTCAAAAGTCAACATTGGTTGGGGTTTTGCAATGCGAACATTTTCTTTTAATGAAGCAATACTTTTTGAAAGTTTAATTCATTTAGCAATAATCGTTTCGTTCATTCTAGTTTATCTTTTTGTTACTCAAAAAGAGAAGTTGATTTTTTTGTTTTTAATCGTAGAGTTAGGTTTAATTGCTCAGTTAAACATTCCTATTACAGTCCATGGAGAAGGTAAAACAGCTACAATTAATAATGTGATAGATTCAAAAAGAGAAGGTTTTTTTTCGCCTAATAATTTAGTTTCTATGAAAGAGTATGAGACTAATGGCAGTCAGGTTGGAGTTTGGAGAAATCAAGGGAATTTTACTAATCTGCCCAATTTAAAGGGGTTTACATCGTTTGAACTTAATGCACGAATTAATACAATTGATAGTTTTCCTAATATTGAGCAAAAAATTGAAGCTAAGCCATTGGCATATTTAAAGGAAAGTATAGCTCCAGTTATTATTGAAAAGTTTACTCCACAACATTTTATCTTCAATGTAATTACTCCTAGTGCTGATAAGTTAGTGGTGCAACAAGCTAGTTATCCAGGATGGGAAGCCTATGTTAATGGTAGTTTAGTAGATATTTCATTAGAAAATATATTTGAAATGTCGGTCCCTTTAAAGGCTGGAGAAAATCAAATAGAATTTCGATTTAAGAAACCAATTATTAGCTTCTTGTTTTATTTTACTAGCTTAAGTTTTATAGGGCTACTGTTGCTTTATTTTTGGATTAGCGACACACCTTTAACTGCTTTAATTAAGTGTTTAATTATTGGTGGAGTTATATTTTTTGTTGGGTTTAAATTGATAAATTTTCAGTTTAAATCAGAAGCTTTAAATCAAAAACGGATTACTGTAGAGAATGAATTAGATATAGTTCTTAAATCTAATTTAAGTAGGAACGAAAAAGAAGAAATATTAGAGAAAGTGATGAGGTCTAAATCGAAATCAATTAGTATTATAAATGAAGGGTTAGATCTTGATCCGGAATTATTGGCGGTATTGAATTATAAGTATTCTAAAATAGTAAAGCCAATAAGTAGTTCATCTAAAAAGATAACATTAAGTCTAAGCGATAAAATTACTGACAACCAACAAATAATTTTAGATAGTTCAAACAGGTTTGCTAGCCCAAATTTTCATCAAAGTATAAATGATCTTTATAAAAAGAATAATATTTTTACTTGTGGATTAACCATTCATTCAGAAAATGTTCCAGAAAACGTTTTTATTGTTGTAGAGATAAAGAGAGGACTAGAGTCCATTTACTACAAAGGAATTCCGGTGGAATACTTTAAAACGAGCTATTCCAATTACTTTATGTCAGGTTTTATAATGCCTACAATTGAAAAAGAAGATTGTGTAAGAATTTACTTGTGGAATAACTCTTCGAAAGAGTTTGTTTTCTCAAGGTTTAATGTAAAAGTATTGACTTTAGATTAATTGTAAAAGTGACCCCGGAGGGATTCGAACCCCCAACCAGCAGAGCCGAAATCTGCCATTCTATCCAGTTGAACTACGGAGCCAGTATTTTTTCACAAATATAGCTTAATTTTACACAATATAAATATGACAAAACAAGTTAATAAAGATGGATTTATTTTGAAGAAACTACTACTCATATTTTTTGTTTTTCAAGCAAATTTCTTTTTTGCCCAAGACAACCCAATTGGAGAATGGCGTGATTACCTGCCTTATTCTGATGCTGTTTCTGTTACTGAGGCAAACGGAGTAATTTACTGTGCTACCAATTCAGCTCTATTTACATACGATAAATCTGATTTTTCTATTGAGCGACTTAATGTAGTTAACGGTCTTTCTGACATAGGTTTAAGTCAGTTGAAGTACAATGCTTTTAATAATAAAATAATTGTAGCATATACCAATGGTAATATTGATATTATTGATGAAGATAAAAAAATAACTAATCTTCCAGCTATAAAAACAACTAGTATTGTTGGAAGTAAGAAAGTTAATCACATAAATTTTCAGGGGCAATTAGCATATCTAGCTACAGGTTTTGGTATAGTTGTTTTAAATACCGAGAAAATAGAAATTGTAGAAACATACTTTTTCGGACCTTTAGGAAGTGCTATAGTGACAAATGCAGTTACTGTTGATGATGTAAATATATACGCAGCAACGGAAGAGGGTGTGTTTTTTGCAAATAAGAATAGTGCTAATTTAATTGATTATAATACTTGGTCTTTATTGCCAGGGTTAGAGACACAGAATTATAGTGGTGTAGTTTCCTTTTCAAACCGGCTGTTTGCAAGTTTAGATTTACCAAATGATTCATCCGATACACTTTACCATAATGATGGAGGGTTCTGGCAAAAAGTTGCTTTAGAAGGTTCAAACATTAGGGGGCTAACTGTAACTAACAATGTCTTGTCTGTTATTCAAAAGGAAGGTATTTCGTTTTATGATACTGCCTTTGTAAACATTAGCAATGTTGTTAATAATAGCCAACTTTTTATTTTACCAAAAGGAGTGTATGTTGATGTTGAAGGCATATTTTGGATTGCAGATAATTATTCGGGATTAATTAAAATGGACGAAAATTTAAATATGCAATTTATTATACCAAACTCCCCTTCGTCAAGTAATGTTTTTCAGATGGATTTTTTAAATGATGAATTTTGGATGGTATCTGGAGGTGAGAATATATTTTTAAGAGAAAACTTAGTAAATCATAAAACAACTCAAGAGTGGAAGCAACTGGGACTGTTAATAAATGATGCTGATGGAGATTTTGCACATGATATGGTAAGTGTTGCCATAAATCCAAAGAATTCATCAAATGTATATACAGGTTCTCATAGTGCAGGGCTGTTTGAATATAATAATGATAAGATTACAAATATTTATAATGCTCAAAACTCAGCTTTAGATAGCACATTTTTTGGGACAACAGCATCAAGCGCTTTAGAGTTTGATGAGGACAATAACTTATGGGTAACATCTTCATTCTCTTCTAACATTTTAACAGTAAAAACATCAGGGAATGAATGGTTTAGATATTCGTTTCAAGGGAAAACAGCTCCTACCGATTTTTACCCTAGAATGGAAATAGATCAAAATGATAATAAATGGATATTAAATGCAAAGAGTAATAATCTTATTGTTTTTAATGAGAATAAAACTTTTGAAGATAAAACTGATGATAAATCTGAGTTAATTACAGTTATTGGAAACTCTGGAAGGGCGTTAGAGCTATATTCAATTACTGAAGATAAAGATGGTGAAATTTGGGTTGGAACAGATGAGGGTGTTGCTGTTTTTTATACCCCATCAATTGTTTTTGATGAAGATATAGAGGCAGAACAAATTTTTATTGAGCAAGATGGACAAACACAAATTTTGTTAGAATCGGAAGTTGTAACAGTTATTACTGTTGATGGTGCCAATAGAAAATGGATAGGTACTGAAACTTCAGGAGTTTTCTTAATGAGTGAAGATGGGACTCAAGAGATTGAGCATTTTACTACAGAGAATAGCCCATTGTTCTCTAATAATATTTTTGATATTGTTATTGATCCAGAAACTGGGGAAGTATATATTGGAACAGAAAAAGGATTAATTTCTTATAAGGGAACAGCAACTGAAGGCGGAGAAAATTATGAGAATGTTTATGTTTATCCTAACCCAGTAAAACCAGATTTTACAGGGAGTATAGCGATTAGAGGTTTGCTAAAAAATACGGATGTTCGTATTACTGATATTAGTGGAAACATTGTTTATCAAACAACTTCGTTTGGTGGGCAAGCAATTTGGGATGGAAAAGATTTTAATGGGAATAAAGTTCAAACAGGTGTTTATATGATTTTTAATGGGAGCGAAAATGGGGAACAAAAAGCTGCAGCTAAAATTTTGATTTACCATTAATGCTTACTACCACCAAAGGTATTGTTCTGCACCATTTTAAGTATGGTGAAAAAAGTGTGATTGCTAAAATTTATACTCAAAAATTTGGATTACAATCATACATATTAAATGGAGTAAGAAATAAAAAATCTAAAAACAAAGCAGTTTATTTACAACCACTTTCTTTAGTTGAAATTAATGCAGTACACAAAGAAAAAAAAGGATTAGAACGTGTAAAAGATATTCAGTTATATTTTCCTTTTAATACTATCCCTTTTGATATTGGGAAGGTTTCTATCGCTTTTTTTTTGGCAGAAATTCTTTATAAATCCATTAAAGAAGAGGAACCAAATGAATATTTATTTGAATATTTAAACAATACAATCAAAGTGTTAGATTTGGCAGAGTCAGGATATACAAATTTTCATTTATTATTTCTCGCAAACCTTTCTAAACACTTAGGTTTTTATCCTCAAAAACCTGATAACTTAGGGAGTTTAAAAATATATTTCGACATGCAAGAAGGTTGTTTTGTCAATTTACAACCTTTTCATAATGCTTTTGTTGAGCCCCCAATTTCTACTTTGTTTTTTGATGTTTTTGGTACAAATTTTGATGCAATGAGTGCGTTAAAACTAACTCAAAATCAACGTAAAATACTTTTGAAAACACTTTTAAATTATTATAGTTTGCATTTGAGTAATTTCGACAACTTAAAAACATTAAACATCTTAGAGGAAGTGTTAAGCTAATGAGAAAAAGTAGAAATAATTATTTGTTGTACAAACAAGCACTTGCTTTTTTTGTTTTGATGATGTTTTCTTTTATTGCGTTTTCACAAAACGTAAAAGTTCAAAATAAAGAAGATAAAAAAGGCATTGAAGGCGTTTTTGTATATAATAAAGACAAATCAATTACAGCAGTGTCAAATAATTCTGGGACGATTAATTTGTCAAATTTTTCTAAAAAAGATACATTAATATTTACTCACCAGGGTTTTGCAACTTTTGTAATTCAAAAAATAAATATAGGAAACACCATTTCTTTAACAGAGCAAGTGGTTGAAATACCTACTTATGAAATAGTTGCAGAACAAGAAAAAAATGAAGCACTTGAGGTTACTTCTAAAATTGATAAAATAGAAGCAAAAACAGTTCAGTTTAACAACCCTCAAACTGCTGCAGAAATGTTAGAATTAACAGGAAATGTTTACATTCAGAAAAGTCAGATGGGAGGGGGTAGCCCTATAATTAGAGGGTTTGAAGCCAATAGAGTTTTATTGGTTGTTGATGGGGTTCGGTTAAATAATGCTATTTACAGAAGTGGTCATTTACAAAACGCAATAACAATAGACAATGCTATAATTGAAAATACAAGTATTATTTATGGTTCTAACTCTGTTATTTATGGGAGTGATGCAATTGGTGGTGTGGTGCATTACGAAACAAAAACACCACTTTTTAAAAGTGAAATAGATTCTATAAATAATAATAGTGCAAATGCTTATGTTAGATATGCAACAGCCAATCAAGAAAAAACGGGACATTTTGATTTTAGTTTAGGAAGCAAAAACATAGCTGCAGTTACAAGTGTTACCTTTAGTGATTTTGATGATTTAAAAATGGGGAAAGTTGTTAATTCTGATTATCCCGAATTCGGAATTATAAGAAACTATGCCCAAAGAATTAATGGAGAAGATGTAGTGACTCGTAAAAAAGATTTTACAAAACAGATAGGCACTGGTTATAGTCAGTTAGATTTGCTAGAGAAGATTAGTTTTAAGGTCTCGGATAATTTTCTTTTAACACTAAACACTCAATATTCGACCTCTTCAGAGGTGCCAAGGTATGATCTATTAACTGATTTGTAGAGTAATCAAGATTTTAAATGGGCAGAATGGTATTATGGCCCTCAGAATAGATTGATGGGATCTCTTTCTGCGAAAATTAAATCAGAAAGTAAATGGTTTAATAAAGTAGAAATTTTAACACATTATCAAAAAATAGATGAAGATAGAATAAGTAGAAGATTTGGAGATAACCTCAGAACAACTAGAGAGGAAGATGTAAATGTTTTTGGAATGAATATAGACTTTATAAAGTTTAACAAATCAAAGTCACAGTGGTATTATGGTGTTGAGGTTATTCATAATACTGTTCAATCAACAGCATTTTCTGAAGATATTGTTACCTTAGAAAAAACAATTGCATCAACTCGTTATCCGGATAACGGAAGCGCCTTGTCTAGCGCAGGAGCTTACCTTACGTATAAGAATAAGTTTACTGAAAAAGCGACATATAGCTTAGGTACTCGATATAGCTTTTCTGCTCTTTCTGCATTATTTGCCGACACAACATTTGTTAATTTACCATTTTCTGAAATTAACACGAATAATGGAGCTTTAACAGGGAGTGCTGGCTTAGTTTATCACCCTAACAAAAAATGGAATATTCAACTAGCAATTTCCTCTGCTTTTAGGAGTCCTAATGTAGATGATGTAGGTAAAGTGTTTTCTAAAAGAGATTATGTATTAGTTCCTAATGATGAATTAACTCCTGAATATTCTTACAATGGAGAAATTGGTATTACAAGAGCATTTAAAGATGAAGACTTGGTAATAAACCTAGTTGGTTACTATACACTTTTACAAGATGCTATTGTTAGAGATTTTTATTCAATAAACGGAGCAGATTCTCTAGTTTATGATGGGGAACTTTTACAGTTACAAACGAATAGAAATGCAAATGAAGCTGTAATTTATGGAGCGTCATTTAACCTAAAAGCAAAATTGAGTGAGGAGTTTAGTGTTAGGAGTACACTTAATTATACGCTTGGAACAAATACAACCTTAGATGTACCTTTTGCGCATATTCCACCACTTTACGGAAGAACAGATTTAATTGTAAAATCAGACCCTTTAACAATGGCTTTTTATGTTAAATATCAAGGTCAGAAAAAAAATGAAGATTACTCTCCTTTTGGAGAAGATAATGAAAATAGAGCAACTATAGATGGTACACCAGCATGGCAAACATTTAACCTAAGAGTAGAAATGAAGTTGAGTAAATCTATTTCCACTCAAGCAGCATTAGAAAATATGTTAGATGTTCATTATAGGCCTTTTGCCTCAGGAGTTAGTGGTGCTGGGCGTAATTTTATTTTCACGCTTAGAGCTAGATTATAGTCTTAGAGTTTTCAACACCTAGCGTTTAGAACTATTCGTTAGCAAAATCCTTATAGTGGATGTAACAGTTATATTTGTTTAAGAATAAAAAATAAACAATGAACTATAATAACATCATCGTTGAAACAGAAGAGAATATTGCTGTTTTAACAATTAACAGGCCCAATCAATTAAATGCTTTAAACTCAGAAACAATTGCAGAATTAGGCGCTGCTTTTAAGAGTTTAGAATCTGATGCAAGTGTAAAAGTTATAATTATTACAGGTTCAGGAACAAAAGCTTTTGTTGCTGGTGCAGACATTAAAGAGTTTTATCAATTTGATGAAGCACAAGGAAGAGAATTGGCTGCAAAAGGACATCAATCTTTATTTGATTTAGTAAGTAACTTAAATACTCCTGTAATTGGAGCGGTTAATGGATTTGCTTTAGGTGGAGGTTTAGAGTTGGCAATGAGTTGTCATTTTAGATTGGCATCAGATAACGCAAAATTAGGATTGCCAGAAGTGACATTAGGGGTAATTCCTGGATACGGAGGTACGCAACGCTTAGCTCAACTGGTTGGTAAAGGAAGAGCGATGGAAATGATTATGACAGCTAAAATGGTAACTGCTGAAGAAGCCTTGAATTATGGCTTAGTTAATCAAGTTACTTTGCAAGAAGAATTGATGGCCGCTTGTCAAAAAATAGCGTTAAAGATTGTTAAAAATTCACCTGTAGCAATTGCCGGAGCAATAAGAGCAGTAAATGCAGGTTATACGGACGGAGTGAATGGTTTCGAAATGGAGATTGAAGAATTTGGTAAGTGTTTCGGAACAGAAGACTTTAAGGAAGGAACAACAGCATTTATAGAAAAACGTAAAGCAAATTTTTCAGGAAAGTAGTAACAAGTGGACAGGAGTAAGTAATTAGGTTTTACTCAAAAAAATACTGTTTACTATTCCCTATAAACTGATTACTAAAAGATGTCAAACCCATTAAAAAAGCTAGCTGGTCAAACAGCAATTTATGGTCTTACAAGTATTGTTGGAAGATTGTTAACATGGTTTTTAGTGCCGTTATATTCCTCACAGTTTACACCTGATCAATATGGGGTTGTTACCGAAATGTATGCTTATGTTGCTTTTTTAGTAGTGTTTTTAACATACGGAATGGAAACTGCTTTTTTTCGTTATTCAACACTTAAAGAGCACGAAGAAAAAACGGTTTATACCACGGTTATTTATTCTTTAATAGCTACATCTTTTTCGTTTATTTTAATTAGCTTTTTGTTTGAACAACCCATTGCAAATTGGTTGCAATATCCCAATAATCCCGAGTTTGTAACGTGGTTTGCAATTATAGTTGGATTAGACGCTGTTTCTTCTATCCCTCTAGCAAAGTTGAGATCTGATAATAAAGCGGTAAAGTTTGTCTTCGTTAATTTTGCTAATATTATTGTTTTTGTTGGATTAAATTTATTTTTTTTAGCGTATTGTTTACCAAAATATACTGCTGGGGAAACGAATTGGCTGATAGAAAATTTCTATAATCCTGAAATTGGAGTAGGCTATGTCTTCATCTCAAACCTTATAGCCGTGTGTGTTAAGTTTTTACTGTTATTACCTGAAATATTAAAAGCAAGATATCAGTTTGAACTTTCATTGCTCAAAAAAATGTTTATATATGCCTTGCCATTGCTGATTTTTGGTTTAGCAGGAATTGTAAATGAAACGATTGATAGAATAATGTTGAAGCGTATTTTGTTAGAGACAAAAGGATTAAAAGAAACCATGTCTGAGATCGGAATTTACGGTGCCTGTTATAAAATATCTATAATTATTACATTGTTTATTCAGGCATTTCGTTATGCGGCTGAGCCTTTCTTTTTTAGCCAAGAAAAAGAGGAAAATGCTAAAGAAACTTATGCTAAGGTTATGACCTACTTTGTAATTGTATGTGCCACCATTTTTTTAGGAGTAATGTTATTTATGGATGTGATTAAATATTTCATTCCAAATGAAGAATACTGGGTAGGCTTAAAGGTGGTGCCAATTCTATTGTTTGCTAATATCGCTTTAGGAATTTATTATAATCAATCAATTTGGTACAAACTGAGTGGTAAAACTAAGTTTGGTGCATATATCGGAATTTTTGGTGCAGCTGTTACAGTTTTACTCAATTTCCTTTGGATCCCAGAATTTGGTTATGAAGGTTCAGCATGGGCAACATTAGTTTGTTATGGTTCTATGATGCTATTGTCATTTATTTTGAGCCGGAAACATTATCCAATAAAATACAACTTGCCAAAAATATTTTTATACTTAGGATTAGCGTTTGGTTTATATTTTTTGATGGAGTATTTAGCCCTCCCTATAGGGGTGTTAAAATATGGAGTTCATAGCCTTGTTGTATTAGGGTTTTTGGCTATAATATTCTTTTTAGAAAGACCAAAAAAAGTGGTAATTTAGTCAGTTACAATTTATAAAGAAGATAGATGGAAATTAAGATCGTTAATAAATCAAACCACCCTTTACCTCATTATGGTACAGAAGCATCTGCAGGGGTTGATTTAAGGGCAAATATTGAAGAGTCAATTACACTAAAGCCATTAGAAAGAATTTTAGTTAAAACAGGGTTGTTTATTGAACTGCCTGTTGGTTATGAAGCTCAGATTAGGCCGAGAAGCGGATTAGCATATAAAAATGGAGTAACCGTATTAAATACTCCAGGAACAATTGATGCAGATTATCGAGGAGAAATAGGGGTGATTTTGGTAAACCTTTCTAACAATGATTTTGTGATAGAAAATGGAGAGAGAGTTGCTCAAATGGTAATTGCTAAACATGAACAAGCAGAATGGAGTTTGGTAGAAGAATTGTCTGACACTGATAGAGGAGTAGGAGGGTTTGGAAGTACAGGAAAGAAATAAATGAGACTGTTCCTTTTTAGGGAACATAGTCGAATTTATCCCAAACGAAAGGAATGAGATTTGGGATCTAAATATTTAAAAAGAGAAAGATGAAAATTATAGTACCAATGGCAGGAAGAGGTTCGCGATTAAGGCCTCATACCTTAACAATTCCAAAACCTTTAGTTCCTGTTGCAGGAAAACCAATTGTTCAGAGATTAGTTGAAGATATTACTAAAGTTTGTGGAGAAAAGGTTGATGAAATAGCTTTTATTATTGGAGATTTTGGAGATCAGGTAGAAAAAGATTTAGTTGCAGTTGCTGAAGGTTTAGGTGCTAAAGGAAGTATTTACTATCAAGAAGAAGCTTTAGGAACAGCTCATGCTATTTTATGTGCGAAAGATAGCTTAGAAGGAAATGTAGTTGTTGCTTTTGCTGACACGCTTTTTAGAGCTGATTTCACATTAGATGCTAATGCTGAAGGTATTATTTGGGTGAGTCAAATTGATGATCCAAGCGCTTTTGGAGTTGTAAAATTAAATGAAGATAATATTATTACTGATTTTGTAGAAAAACCTAAAGAGTTTGTTTCTGATTTAGCAATTATTGGAATTTATTATTTTAAAGACGGTGCTTATTTAAAAGATGAGCTACAGTATTTAATTGACAATAAAATTACAGATAAAGGAGAGTATCAATTAACTGATGCCCTAGAAAATATGAAACAGAAAGGCACTAAGTTTGCTCCAGGAGAAGTGAAAGAGTGGTTGGATTGTGGTAATTATAAAGCTACTGTTTATACAAATCAACGTGTTTTAGAACACATAAAAGATGATAATATTGTTGACTCTTCTGTGAAAAATGAAGGCTCTAAAATTATTGAACCTTGTTTTATTGGCAAGAATGTTGTGCTTAAAAATGCTACTGTTGGACCACATGTTTCAATAGGAGAAAATACAACGGTAGAAAATTCAACAATTTCTAATACGATAATTCAGACCAACACGGTTATTAGTAATTCTACATTGAAAAATTCAATGATTGGAAACTTTGTAAAAATTAACAATAACTCACAAGAGTTGAGTGTTGGAGATTATAATGAAATAGATTAAAAATTTGCAATACGTTAAAACATATATATTCATAATTATCGCAAGCCTTCTTGTAGGATGTTCTTCTACTAAAGAAACTGCTACAGCAAAAAATAAATCGCAGAGTACGAAGCGTAACGGAATTTCTCATTTAGAAGAAAAAGAACAGATAAAGTTTAAGTTTTTATTCCATAATGGAAATAAAGAAAGGATTTTAGGTAACTATCAAGATGCGCTTAATATGTTTATGCAGTGTATTGTAATTGCACCAGAAGAATCAACCTCATATTATGAAGTAGCTAGTTTATACGATGCTTCAAAACAATCTGATTTGGCATTAGAATACGCTGAAAAAGCTGTTGATCTTGACCCTGAAAATTATTGGTATAGAATACTGTATGCACAATCATTACAACGAGCTGGAAAATATGATGAAGCAATTAAAGAATACCAAACATTGATTAAAAAAGATGGAGGAACGGTTGATTTATATTTTGATTTAGCAGGAATGCAATTGTATTCAGGAAAATATAAAGAATCGATAGCTTCTTTTAATGAAATTGAAAAGAGAGCTGGAATAACTGAAGAGTTGTCTATTCAAAAAGAAAAAATTTACATTAAAATGGGTGATGTAGATGCTGCAGCAAATGAAATTCAGCAACTAATCAATCATGAACCAGATAATTTAAAATATCAAGTTTTACTGGCCGATTTATATATGGCAAATGATTTGGATGAAAAAGCATCTAAAGTTTATCAGGAAATTTTACAAAAAAACCCCCAAAATCCTTATGCAAATTTGTCTTTATATGATTATTATAAAAAGAAAGGAGAAGGCGAAAAAGCTTCGGAAGCATTAAAAAAAGCATTTGCAAGTATTGAGTTAGACATTGATGCAAAAATGAAGATTCTATTGTCTTATTACACTACTAAAGATAGTGAGCTAATGAAAGAAGCTTTAGATTTATGTCAGATTTTAGTTAAGACCCACCCTAAAGAAGCAAAAGCATATACAATTTATGCAGACTTTTTATATCAAGAGAAAAAACTTGAAGGAGCTAAAGAGAATTACTTAAAAGCTTTAGAATTAGATAACTCTAAACTCCCAATATGGAACCAATTAATGTTTATCGAATCTGAATTACAAGACAATGAAGGATTGTTGAGAGATAGTAAAAAAGCATTAGAATTATTTCCTAATCAACCGCTGTTTTACTTCTTTTATGGAGCTACAAATCTTCAGAAAAAAGAATATGCTGAAGCTATTGAGTATTTAACGATTGGTAAAGATTATGTAATTAAAAACCCTCCTTTGTTGGCACAGTTTTATGCTAATTTGGGAGATGCTAACCATGGGTTAAAAAAATATGAAGCATCTGATGCTGCTTATGAAGAGGCTTTAAAAATTGAACCTAAAAACATTTATGTCTTAAATAATTACGGCTATTACCTTTCGTTAAGAGAAGAAAAACTAGATAGAGCTGAAGAGCTTTCAGCATTGTGCAATGAATTAGAGCCCGATCAATCAAATTATCAGGACACTTACGCTTGGATATTATATAAGCAAGAAAAATACATTCAAGCAAAAGAATGGTTGGAGAAAGCATTAAATAACGGAGGAGAAAATAATGCAGTTATCTTAGAACATTTAGGTGACACTTATGCTAAGCTGAACAATTTGATAAAAGCTTTGGAACTTTGGAATAAAGCAAAGGCAATTAACGATGGATCTACTTCAAAATTTTTAGATCAAAAAATAGCGGATAAAAAACTTTATGAATAAATCGAAAGTTTTATACTGGTTGTTTATTGCTTTTGTTGGAACTTTAGTTTTTTCGTGTAAAGTTCAAGAAAAGGATAATGTTAAGTTAAAAGTAAAACCACGTTCTCCTAAGTTTTTAGTTAAGAAGCTAAAATCTAATGAATTTCAGTTTGAAACAATTTCTGCCAAAGCAAATGCTACAGTAATTGATAGTTCAGGCAAAAAAACAGCGTTTAAAACACATTTACGAATTAAAAAAGATAGTATCATTTGGATGTCTATTTCTAAATTAAGTATAGAGGCTGCACGTGTTATTATTACAACAGATTCTGTTAAAATCTTAAACAGATTGAATAAAGAATATTTTATTGGCGATTTTAGTTACATCAATAAAGTGTTTGGAACAGATTTAGATTATCAAATGATGGAGGCATTATTAATAGGCAATAGTTTAGATTTTGATGAAGAAGACCGAATTAACTCTAGAGTTGATCGTAAAAAAGATTTATATTATTTAAGTACGGTTAAAAAGAGGAAGGTTAAAAAAGAATTAAAGAAAGAAAAGGAGAAAATTAAAGAGGATGGTCAAGTACTTTGGCTAGACCCAATAACTTTTAAAGTAAAAGAATTACTGTTAACCTCTCCAGAAAATAGCCGTTCGTTATTAGGGGTGTATTCTACTTATAATAAAGTTGATGAGCAATTAATTCCATTTGATTTACGTTTTGTATTAAAATCATTAACAACTAATACATTAGAGGTAAAATATTCTAAACTTTCATCAGGCAAAGTATTATCGTTTCCATTTAAAATTTCATCTAAGTATGTGCAGATTCAAAAATAAAGCCGCCCATACTCTTTGCATGTTGTTGCTCTTAGTAATGGCAATACCAGTTATTGCTCAAAACAAAAGCGACCTTGAGAAGAAGAAAAGGAAACTTCAAAATGAAATTAGATTAACAAATAAGCTACTAAAAGAAACGCGTAAAAATAAAGATTTATCGGTAGATGAGTTATTGAAACTGAAAAGTAAAATAAACTCTAGAGCGAATCTAATTGCTGCAATGAGTTCAGAAATGCGATTGATAAATAAAGAGATTGCAGCCAATAAAAATGAAATTACAACATTAGAACAGGAGCTTGCTAGTTTAAAATCTGAGTACGCAAAAATCATTTATTACGCTTTTAAGCATAGAAGCTCGTATGACAAGATGATGTTTGTTTTTGCATCTAAAGATGTAAATCAGGCTTATAAAAGGTTAAAATATATTCAACAATATTCAGAATATAGAAAAAGGCAAGCGTTAGAAATTGTCAAAACACAAGAAACATTAGGATCAAAAATTTCTTTATTAAATCAAACTAATGAAGAGAAATCTGTGTTAGTTTCATTAGAAAAGCAAGAGAAAGAAAACTTGGCTTTAGAAAAATCAGAACAAGAAAATATAGTCCAAAAATTACAAGGGAAGGAGCAAGAGTTAAAAGATAGATTAAAAAAGAAAGAGCAAGCTAAGCGGAAATTGCAGAAAGCAATTCAAAGAATAATTGAAGAAGAAATTAGAAAAGCGCGTGAAGCTGCTAAGAAAAATGGGAAAACATCAAAAGGATTTCCGATGACTCCAGAAGCATTAAAACTTTCTAATTCATTTGCTTCTAATAAAGGAAAATTACCTTGGCCAGTTAAACAAGGAGTTATTACAGGTCAATTTGGGAAGCATCCTCATCCGGTTTTAGCAGGTATTGTGGTTAACAATAATGGTATAGATATTAGTACAACAAAAGGAGCTACATCAAGAGCTATTTTTGCTGGAGTGGTAAGTTCTGTAGCTATTATTCCTGGAGAAGGGAAAGTTGTTATGGTTAGACATGGAGAATATTTAAGTGTTTATTCATACATGAGTGAAGTTCTTGTAAGTAAAGGAGACAAGATTGAACTAAAACAAGATTTAGGAGTATTAGTAAATGAATCAGGAAAATCTAAAACACAAGTACACCTAGAAATTTGGAAAGGAATGACGAAACTAAATCCTAAGTACTGGATCTTTAGAAAGTAACTATTTGTTTTCCCTCAACGGATGCTTGGTCATCCTGAGCTTGTCGAAGGGATGGATAGATTTAACAAACATATTATGACAACAATAAATCTTTCTTCTCCAGTCTCCATTAAAAAAAGTGAATTTAGTATTTCACATAAAGATGCTGTTTTTTTAATAGGATCTTGTTTTACCGAAAATATTGGAGAGAAACTAACTGATAATAAGTTTGATGTTTTTACCAATCCAACTGGAATTATTTTTAACCCAATATCTGTTGTAAATTCATTAAAAAGTGTTTTTGAGAAAAAAGAATACCTTTTTGAAGATTTAAGAGAATATAATAATAAGTGGTTCAGCTTTAATCATCACGGAAGCTTTTCTTCTTTTGATAAAGAACAATGTTTAGCTAAGATTAATCAAGTAAATCAGTCAGCACACGATCATCTTAAAAAGAGCAAAACAATATTTATAACACTAGGTTCTGCTTGGGTTTATAAATATGAGAGGTTTGGTGTAGTGGCCAATTGTCATAAAATACCAAATAAGAATTTCATCAAACGATTACTTTCTGTTAAAGAGATTTTAAAAGCTTTTGAGCAAATTAAAGCTAATTTAAAAGACTATAATGTTGTTTTTACAGTAAGTCCTGTTAGACATATTAAGGACGGTTTACACGAAAACAATTTAAGTAAAGCTACATTAATGTTGGCTATAAATAATTTGGTTGAGCAACATACCAATTTTCATTATTTCCCAGCTTATGAACTGGTAATTGATGAGTTAAGAGATTATCGTTTTTATAAAGATGATTTAGTTCATCCAACGGACTTGGCGGTTAATTATGTTTGGGAAAAATTTATGAATTGCTATTTTGATAAGGAGACAGGATTATTAGTTGAGGAGATTCAAAAAATAAAATTAGCAGCTAATCATAAGCCATTTAATTTTGGTAGTGAAGAGCATCAGCAGTTTATTATGAAGCAAATTGGATTAATGAATGACCTTTCAAAAAAGCACGATTTTCTTAATTTTAAAGCGGAGGTTAAACAAATAAGCACGCTAAAATGAATTTGAACGTAAGCATTATACAATCGGAATTGCATTGGGAAAATGTTCACCAAAATTTGGAAATGTTTGCTCAAAAAATTGATGAAATTTCTAAACCAACAGACATTATTGTTTTGCCTGAAATGTTTAATACAGGGTTTTCTATGGATTCAGAAAGGTTAGCTGAAACCATGGATGGGGTTTCAGTAAATTGGATGAAGAACCAAGCTAAGAAAACAGGGGCAGCAATTGCCGGAAGTTTAATAATTAGAGAAGGGGAAAACTATTTTAATCGTTTAATTTGGACTGTTCCAAATGGAGAAATTCAAACTTATGATAAACGACATTTGTTTAGAATGGCAGAAGAGCACAATCATTTTTCAGTTGGTGAAAAAAGGCTAATTGTAAATTATAAAGGCTGGCGAATTTGTCCATTAATTTGTTATGATTTACGTTTTCCAGTATGGTCAAGAAACTCATCACTTACAACCCATCACACATCACCAATTTATGACATTTTAATCTATGTTGCCAATTGGCCAGCTGTAAGACAACGACCTTGGAGCAAATTATTAGAAGCTAGAGCAATTGAAAACCAATGTTATGTTGTTGGTGTAAATAGAGTTGGAGAAGATGGAAAGGGGATTACATATACTGGGAATTCGGTGGTTGTAAACCCAAAAGGAGATGTAATATCTAACATAACAGAAAATACAAATACTTCTGAATCGGTTGATTTATCTTTATCCGAATTAAATGATTTTCGAGAAAAATTTCCTATGAGTTTGGATGGTGATGAGTTTACTCTTTAATGGTCCAATTAATATCATTGTCCCAGTTGGCGCGGATCTTAATTTCTTTTTGGTAAATGATTACTTTTTCAGGCTGTAATCCTTCTAAATAATTTCCAGTATTCCACTTTTTATCACCATTTTCATCAATTATTATTTTAAGGGAATATTGTCCGGCAGGCAAATATTTGTATTGCATTTTTTGATTTCCAACAAGATAATCTTCTTTAATAATTTTGTTTTTTTGCGAAAGCTGTACAATATAATTTTCTGTAAAATTTGGATTAATAGTTAAGTTAATTACTCCATAATCAGCTATCTTTTTTGTTTTGAAATTAAGTTTAACAGTATCGTTTTTTAAACCATAAATGTCTTCAAAAGTGTTTGGAGGAATAAATAGTTGGTAAGAAGTATTTTCTTTAAAATCATAAGCTAATTCAAATTCTTTTAACCCAATATCTGTAAAAAACGAATTGGTAATTAATACACTATCTTCATAAATTGTTATGCTATCAGCGTTATATTTAGAAAAAGGTCTAATAGTTTTAAGAATAATGTTTTGGTCTAAATTGAAACTACTAGTGATGTTAGAGCTTACAGTTAGAGTGCTGTCTTTCATTTTGGAACGCTCAATAAGGTCAAAGTTAATAGTATCTATAACCTCTTCTTTATCTTTAATTAACAATTTAATCTCTTTATCAAAAGCTTCTGGATAAAGCCAAACAACAACACTGTCTTCAGTATTATTTTTTTCAATTAAACCCCAGTTTTCTTTTTCTTCATTATTAAGCATTGTAATACTTAGTTCTTCTGTTGGACGATTAAAAACTAAATCTATTTTACCATAATTTTTGTGTTCGGATTTTAATAGAAACTGCAAATCTTTTTCTTCTTCAAAAAGGTAAATAAAATTGTTAGAATCGGATTGTTGTATTGAAATAGCATCATTTTTAAACCCTATTTCTTCATTGGGTAAATCGAACAAATAGTTCCCATTTACATCATTAATCGCAAATAATTTATAGTCTCCATTAGCGATGTTGGTAATAGAAAACTCACCTTTTTTATTCGTTAACGCAACATATCTTGGCAGTTCTTTTAGCGGAACAGAATCTTCAAATTGATCGTATAATAAAACGTAAATGTTTTCTTTTGATGTTCGATCAAAAGCATTAATTACTGTTCCAGAATAAGAGAGTGAATCAATAAAAGTTCCGGTAGAAAAAACATATTTGTAATTAGGAAATACATTGTTTTCTGTAATATCGCTTATTGCATTTCCAAAATTTAAACTGTATGTTGTGTTGGGAGCTAATTCGCTTTTTAACTTTATAACCAGCTTTTTTCCTTTTATTAAAACTTCAGGAGCGGGATCCATTAAAGGTGATATGATAAGTTGACTAGAAACATTGGTTAATTTGATGTACTCATCAAATTCTATTGTAATTGTTTCATCAGTAAATAATGTAGAACCGTTTAGCGGTTCGCTTTCTAATTCTTTGGGTGCTTCAATATCTTTCTCGCCTCCAGTTAAAGGAACAATTTGAGCACAAGAAAAAATAATGAGTGCAATAAAAATTAACGCTATAGATTTCTTTAAATTCAAAGAAGAGGAACGATCTGGTTAATAATTTTAGTTAAATACGCTTTATCAATTTCATCAAAATCATCTAGCTTGTCGCTGTCAACATCTAAAATCATAGCAACATCTCCTTGAGTGTTAAAAACAGGTATTACAATTTCTGATTTTGAAGCTGCATTACAAATAATATGATCAGGAAATTCATCTACATTAGGAACAATAATAGTTTCTTTTTTGTGCCAAGAAGTACCACTAACTCCTCTTCCTAGTTGAATTCTTGTACAAGCTATTGGACCTTGAAAAGGACCTAAGATTAACTGGTCATTTTTTACAAAATAAACACCAACCCATAACCAACCAAATCCATATTTAAGCGCAGCCATTATATTGGCTAGGCTAGCTATTAAATCATCTTCACCTTGTATTAAGGCAAAAATTTGTGGATATATTTCTTGATATTTTTCTTCCTTAGAAAGGTTGTTGGATACAATTAATTCTTCAGCCATACTGCAAATATAACCAACCCGTTGGATTAAAAATAAAAAAAGCACTCCCGAAAATTCGGGAGTGCAGATTGGTAAGTGGTGTGGTTATTAAATTACTATTATTCAGTTAACAACGCACTTGCTTGCATCTCACTCATTTCTACCAATCGTATAAATTCTGCTCTGTAACCATTGTCATCCTTTCCTTTACTGTTTTTTGCTAATTCTAAAACGTGTTTATATGATGCGTTGGCTTTGTGTTTAGAGTTTCTTAACAACAAACCAAACTCAGCAACTGCAGCTGAAAACTTAAAATTTTCAGAACTTTTAGTTAAAGATGTTGATTTATCATTAAGATGTCTTACAATTAATTTACTTGTCTTTCCTTGTGGAGCTTTGTATCTGAATTTAACCGTTAAAACTTCGTTAGAAGAAGGCTTTTCAATAGTTTCTTCATTTCGATACCTTAATGGATCTACAGAGCGAATAGACTCATCGCTTCCTTTCATTACAACTTCATATAAAGCAGTAACTGTATGTCCAGAACCAAGCTCACCTGCATCTTTAGTATCGTCATTAAAATCTTCGTCATTTAATAACCTGTTTTCATAACCTATTAACTTGTATGAAGCAATTTTGTTTGGATTAAACTCTACCTGAATTTTTACATCTTTAGCAATGGTGTGCATTGTTCCTCCCATTTCTGTAACCAATACTTTTTTTGCTTCTAAAATATTATCGATGTAAGCATAGTTTCCATTTA
>Ga0206123_10000544_pt1 | contig 37125 bp, 36 predicted proteins | sample Helgoland_Spring_2_FD_160086 | JGI IMG/M metagenome (GOLD analysis project Ga0206123, IMG submission 160086) | Pelagic subsurface seawater microbial communities from Kabeltonne, Helgoland, North Sea - Helgoland_Spring_Bloom_20160316_1 | ecosystem: Environmental > Aquatic > Marine > Epipelagic ...
TCTCTAAAGGTGAGATGGCTGGACTAAGCTTATTTATTCTTGAGAGTGATAGTGATGGAATTACAAGGACTAAACTTGATATGGCTGATAGTAGAAACTATGCAAATATAGAATTAAATGATGTCACTGTTTCGTCAAATGAATTGCTGGGAAGTCAGGAGTTAGGCGGCGAAGCTATGGATCATATTTTAGATATTGGAAGAATAGCTCTATCTGCTGAGATGCTCGGCAATTGCGAAGCTGCCTTTTCAACAACCATTGATTATCTCAAAGAAAGAAAACAATTTGGAGTTTTGATTGGTACTTTTCAAGCACTTCAACACAGAGCGGCAGAAATGTTTTGTGAGATAGAATTAACAAAATCATCAGTGATGGCTGCTATGCAGGGTGCTGATGAAAATTCAAACCAGTTGCAGGTATTAGCAAGTCTTGCTAAATCTATATCAGGTGACACGCTTCACCTTGTTTCAAATGAAGCAATTCAGATGCATGGTGGGATTGGTGTAACAGATGAGTATGATTTAGGCTTCTTCTTGAAAAGAGCAAGAGTTACTGAGCAAATATTTGGAAGTGTTAACTTTCATAAAGAGCGTTATGCTAACTTAAGTGGATTCTAATATAGAGCAAGTATGCTTATCAGAACAATTAACAATATAAAAAAATTAATTGTAGGTATTATTACTTTTATTTTAATTGTTACTGTTCTATTCTTTGGGTTTGGTTCCTTGGCAATCTTGAACCTTCCTCGTGCATTGATTCCCTTTAAATCCTTTAAAGTATTGCTTAGCAAGATTTCTAATTTTATTGGAGATATTATTGTTTATTGTTGCAGGGTAATTATGTTTGTGTTGCATCAAAACTCTATAGAAATCTATGATGATAATAAGTTTGATAGATCAAAATGGTACTTGGCAATGTCAAATCATCAGTCTTGGGCTGATATATTTATTATTCTTGCTGCAGGTAATTTTAGGATACCATTGATAAAATTCTTTATGAAAAAGGAGCTTGCTTGGATACCATTTATATATCTTGCAAATAAAACACTTAATATGCCTTTCGTGAGTAGGCACAGTAAAGAAGATCTGAAAAAAAATCCTGCCCTAAGACAGGAAGATTATAGAAATACTTTGGATTCCTGCAGAAGATTTAAAAGGTCTCCATCTACCGTTTTTAGCTATGCAGAAGGAACTCGAAACAATCCTAAAAAATATAAATTACAAGAATCTCCATACAAGAATCTTTTAAAACCAAAAATTGGAGGAATGGCTACTGCCATATCAGCAATTGATAATATAGATACGCTAGTCGACTTCTCGTTAATTTATAAATCAAATAAACGAAGTGCTTGGTCTTTTCTAAATGGAGAAATGAAAGACGTAAAAGTGCTTATCAAAAAGTATAAAATTCCAGATCATTTAAAAAACAAAAACTACTCTATTGATAAGCAATATAGAATTGATTTTAAAGATTGGATTGAAGAAATTTGGGAAGAAAAAGACAGGGAAATTGAAAGATTAAAATATTAATTCTTTATCGCTAACAACCCACCCATTTAAATCAGCATACACCCAGTTTCCAGACCTAATACTTACAGAGTCAAATAATAAATCAGCAGAACGGTCACCCAATCCTCTTTTTATTGTTTTTCTTGGGACAGAGCCTTTTGCAAGGATTCCAATTGGAATATTTTTAAGCACTTCTATATCTCTAACGTAACCATTAACTATTATTCCTACCCATTTATTTTCAGCTGCTTTGCTTGCGATCTGATCGCCTATCATTGATGCATAATTAATATTTCCTGCATCTATGACCAGAACTTTTTTGTAGCCTCTTTCAGCAAGTACCTCTTTTACAATTGAGTTATCATCAGGACATTTAACAGTTTCAAGTTGTCCATAAAACTTTTCAATAGCTCCATATGACCGATAATTTGCTAAAGCAACTTGAATGGAATCTCCGTATTCATCGCATAAGTCTGGTGTAGTAAATTTATTATTCATAGATTTATTCTATTACAAATTAGCTATCTCAAGTATTATTTAGATTGTTAAATAAATTTTTGTGGAGTAGAGAATGAAGTCACCGATCTGTGAAATGTTTGAAATAGAGTTTCCCCTCGTTGCATTTAGTCATTGTAGGGATGTTGTTGTAGCAGTTTCTAAAGCAGGTGGAATGGGTGTCCTTGGGGCTGTTGGGCATACGCCAGAAATGCTTGAGCAAGATTTAAAATGGATAGATGATCATATTGATGGAAAACCATATGGTGTAGATGTCTTAGTTCCAAATAATTTTGAGGGTAAGGGATCCTCTATGACCTCTGAGGATTTAAGGAATATGATTCCTCAAGAATACAGAGATTTTAGAGCAGATGTCTTAAAGCAATATGATGTTGATGGTGAATCTCTTAGAGGCGGAGGAGATTCAAAAGAAAAAGAAATTCGATCTGATTCAAGGTTTGGAAAAAACTTAAAAGAACAAGGTGCTAAAAAACTTTTAGAAGTAGCTTTCTCTCATCCAATTAAGCTTATTGCAAATGCTCTTGGGGTCCCGCCTAGGTGGATGTTAGATATGGGTAAGGAAAATAATGTAAAAGTTGCTGCTTTGCTTGGAGCTAAAGAGCATGCAATTCGACAAGTGCAGGCAGGTGTAGACATTCTTGTTGTTTCGGGAACAGAAGGAGGTGGGCATTGTGGCAGTGTTTCTACCATGGTTCTTATACCTGAGGTCAAGAGAGCTATTGCAACTTATGGAGATGTGCCTATTTTAGCTGCTGGTGGTATTGCAACTGGCGAGCAAATGGCTGGAATAATGGCAATGGGAGCAGATGGTGTTTGGTGTGCATCAGTATTTCTTCCAACTACTGAGGCAGAAACGTCTGAAAATATTAAAGAGAAAATGGTTAACGCTACTTCTAGCCAGACTGTCAGATCAAAAAGCAGAACTGGGAAACATTCTAGACAGCTTAAATCTGCCTGGACTGATGCATGGGAGGCCAAAGATGCACCAGAACCTTTGCCAATGCCACTTCAAACAATGGTTGGTGAGCCTGCATTAGCAATAATATCTAAGCAGGCAACTCTTGGACATGAAGGGGCTAAAGACTTAGACACATACTGGGTTGGTCAGGGAATTGGTTTAGTAAATGAAACTATCTCAGCAGGACAGACTGTTCAAAAATTTAAAGAAGAGTTCATAATTGGCTATGAACGAATAATCAACCTATTTGAATAAATTAAAGTTGAGCAACCTTGCTTCTGGGGACAAACTCTAAAACTGTTGCATTAATACAGTATCTGGGCATTCCATTCGGCCCATCATCAAAAACATGACCAAGATGAATATCTGATGATAAAGATCTTACCTCAACTCTCTTCATGCCATATCGATTGTCCGGCAATTCATATGTTGCATCATCAACTGGTTTTGTAAAAGACAGCCACCCAGATCTTGAAACGAATCTATCTCTGGTATCGAATAAAGGTTGGCCGCTGAGCTTGTCTACAAAAATGCCATCAGGTGTATTCTTAAAAATTTGGTATTCTTTGCAAAATCTTGCGTCAGTTCCCTCATTAAAAGCAACATCATAGGCTTCTGATTCACCCAGCTTAAACTTACCTAGTGCTTTGTAAAAATTAATTGGTTCCATATAACCTTGTTTAGCAAAAACCTCTTTACCATCTAATAAAAAAATTATTGTAGGTGTAGCCCAAGTTGGAGCTGATATTTGAAGAGAGTTAAGTTGATCTGAAGTTCTTTTTGAGAATGGAATAGTGCCTTTATATGATTGTAGAACTTCATTATCAAATTTTTCACAATATGGGCAATATGTCTTTGAATCAATAACTAGGATATGTTTTCCAATAAGAAGGTTTGAGTTATCAATTTCTTTGGGCGGCTCATCGTTAAAAACAACACCGGTAGAATGATCTGGACAATATCCATTAGGGTTCTTCTTTATATAATCTTGATGATAATTTTCTGCTTCAAAAAAGCTTTCAAGCTTTTTAACTTTTGTAACAATTTTTCCATATCCAGACTTGTTTAAAAGGTCTTGATACTCATTTAAAACTCTTTCAATAATCACCTTCTCTTCATTATTTTTATAAAGAATTGTTGATCTGTATTGAGTGCCAATATCATTTCCTTGTCTATTTGACTGTGTTGGATCATGCGACTCAAAAAAGTGCTTAATAATTGATCTGAGGCTTATTTCATTTGAATTAAATGTTACTTCTACAACTTCGGCAAAATTATTATTATTATATTTATTTTTAAATTGTGTTATCGATCTGTAATTAGGTGAAACACCCCTTCCATCTGCATAACCTGAAACGGCATCTTCGACTCCTCGTATCTGCTCATAGCCCTTTTCAGCACCCCAAAAACAACCCGATCCTAGAACAATTGACTGTGTATGATTAGTTTTGTTTGCGTTTGCCTCTGCTTGAGTAACTATTGAAATGAGTACAAAAAATAGCAAAAAATATTTATTCAATTTACTTAACTTCATCATGTGAAAAATCCTTAATTTTTTTGAATGCCTTTCTTTCGAATAACATACTAGTCCATCTTGATATATTTGGTTTGAAAGCTTCATCAATTCCAAGACTTTTGGCTAAAAATAAAGCATAGCTCACACATATATCAGCTATCGTAAATCTATTTGAACATAAATACTCCCTATCATTCAGCGATTGTTCTAGTAGCTTTAACCTTGCAATAAACCATCGCCTGTATCCTTCTGCAGCTTTGTCAGCTACTCCTATTTCTTGAAGTGTATATCTTAAAAAAACTGTTTGTGGGAAAGTTAATGTGGCATCAGAATGTGATAACCAATTGAGATAGTCACCGTAATCATCTTCATTTGTAGCTACTTTTAAGTCCGAAGGCCCATACCTATCTACCATGTACTGGCTCATAGCAACTGACTCAGTCATACGAACCTCGCCATCAATTAAATAAGGGACTGTTCCAAGAATATTTATATCCATAAAATCTTTATGCAGAAACCTTGGAGGAAATGGCATCATTTCAACCTCGTAATCCAATCCCATCTCTTCTGCAGTCCATATTGGTCTCATTCCTCTTGAACCAGCGCAGCTATATATTTTTATTGTCATAATTAAATTTATATTTTATCTATTAATAATACTGTTTTTAATTGGTAATATTAACTATATTATATTACCATTTAGAAAGTTTTAATTAATAAAAACATATGCATTCACAAAATATCGCACAAAAAATAAGAAGTAATCTTAATATTAATTCTGAAGATTTTAAAAAAAATAAAGAGTTAATGATTGAAAAGCTCAATTTTATAGACGATCTTCTTGATCAAGCAGAATTAGGTGGTGGAGCTTATCACCATGAAAGATTAGCTAAAAGAGGAAAGATGCCAATTCGACAAAGAATTATGAATGTTCTTGATGACGACAGCCCTTTTCTTGAAATTAGTCCACTTGCTGCATATGGCACTGACTATACCGTAGGCGGCGGATGTGTTTCAGGCATTGGTCTTATTGCAGGAGTTGAATGTGTAATATTTGGCAATGATCCTTCAGTAAAAGCAGGAGCTATGACTGTATATGCTGGAGAAAAATGGCGAAGGGCTATTGAAATATCAAGAGACAACAAAATACCTTTCATAAGTTTTGTTGAATCAGCCGGGGGTGACCTAAGCATGGGGACAGGAAGTAAAAGTGGACAAGATCCAATCTCTCCAACACTCCAGCAGGATCACTTTGCTGCGACTGGAAGGTTTTTTTATGAAATGACTGAGCTTTCAAAACTAAAAATACCTGTAATATCGATTGTTTTTGGTTCTTCAACTGCCGGTGGAGCATATCAACCAGGCATGTCTGATTATAATATTTTTATAAAAGATCAATCTCAAGTATTTCTTGCTGGGCCTCCGCTAGTAATGGCTGCGACCGGAGAGGTTTCTGATGCCGAAACGCTTGGTGGTGCACAAATGCATTCAGAAATCTCAGGGCTCTCTGATTATCTTGCGGAAGATGAAATGGATGCATTAAGGATATGTAGAGAAGTTGTGTCTCATTTAAATTGGAGCAAAAGTGGTAAAAAACCTTCTAAAATTTCTTCTGAACCTGCATATAGTAAAGATGAGTTACTTGGGCTAATTAGCGAAGATTTAAAATCTCCTCTTGATATTAGAGAAATTATTGCAAGAATTGCAGATGGTTCTAAGTTTGAGGATTTTAAACCTTTATATGGCCCAACAATGGTTTGTGGGTGGGCTTCGATTCATGGCTATCAAGTAGGTATTCTAGGTAATAATGGTCCAATCTATCCTCAGTGTGCTGAAAAAGCTGCTAGCTTTATTCAGCTATGTAATAAAAGGAATATTCCTCTTGTATTTCTTCAGAATGTTACAGGCTTTCTAGTAGGTAAAGATTTTGAGAGACAAGCAATTATAAAAAAGGGCTCTCAACTAATAAATTCAGTTTCTAATTCAAACGTGCCTCATATTACTATTATTGTAGGTGCTTCATATGGTGCCGGAACATACGCTATGTCAGGAAGAGCTTTTAATAATCGTTTTACCTTTTTATGGCCAACTGCAAAGATAGGGGTTATGGGTTCTGAGCAAATTGCAAGAGTTATGTCCATTGTTAGGCGTGCAAAAGCTCAAAGAACGGGTGAGAAATTTGATGAAAAGGCAGATGCTCAGATAAGAGAAATGGTTGAGGAAGCTGCTGAGAAGATGTCTCATGGGCTTGTTGCAAGCAGCATGCTAACTGATGATGGAATTATTGATCCAAGAGACACAAGAACTGTTTTAGGGTTTTGCTTATCAGTTGTTAATAACGTTGCTGTTGAAGGTGCAAATGAATATGGGGTATTTAGACTATGAATTTTAATTCTATTCTTATCGCCAATAGAGGTGAAATTGCAATAAGATTAATCAAATCAGCTCGTAAAATGGGCATTAGATGCATTGCAGTATATGTTGATGCTGATGCAGATTCTCCATATGTTAAGGCTGCAGATGAAGCTATTCATCTTCCAAATGGGGGTTATCTTGATATAAATTTAATTATTGCGGCTGCTAAGAAATCAGGAGCAGAGGCTATTCATCCTGGCTATGGCTTCTTATCTGAAAATGCTTCATTTGCAAGAAAAGTAATTAAAGAAAATATCGTTTGGATTGGGCCCTCTCCTCACGCAATATCTGTAATGGGAGATAAGCTAAAAGCAAAAGAATTGGCAATTAAAGCTAATGTTCCAACTCTCCCAATGACATCAAAACAAAATGAGGCCGCTGAAATAGGTTATCCCCTTCTCATAAAAGCTGCCGCTGGTGGTGGTGGAAAAGGGATGCGTATTGTTAAGAAAAAGGGAGATCTTAAAGAATCCATTAAAGCAGCTCAAAGAGAAGCAAAAACAGGATTTAATGATGAGCGTATTTTTATTGAGAGATATGTTGAAAAATCAAGGCATATAGAAATACAAATTCTAGGAGATTTATATGGCAATATCATTCACCTTGGTGAAAGGGAATGCTCGATACAAAGAAGGCATCAAAAAATTATTGAAGAATCACCTTCACCGAGAATATCTGATGAAATAAGAAATAGAATGGGTGAAGCCGCTATAAAGCTTGCAAAAAGAATTAAGTATAAATCTGCAGGTACAGTTGAGTTCTTATTTGATGATGATACTGAAGAATTTTGGTTTCTTGAAGTAAATACAAGGCTTCAAGTAGAACATCCTGTTACTGAAGAAGTCACTGGAATAGATCTTGTTTATGAGCAAATAAGAATAGCTAGAGGTGATGAGTTGAGCTTTAAGCAAGAAGAAATTGAATGGAATGGACATTCTATTGAAGCAAGGCTATATGCAGAAAATCCTGCTAATAATTTCTTGCCTGAAACGGGTACCTTGATTGCTTTTGAGCAAAATTATGATGATAAGGCGCGATGGGATTCAGGAGTTGAATCTGGATCTGTTATAGGTACAGAGTTTGACCCAATGCTAGCTAAAGTTATTTCACATGCAAAAACAAGGAAAGATGCTGCATTAAAATTATCAAAATCATTAGAATCTGCTCATATAGGGGGAGTGACAACTAATAGAGACTTTCTTATATCTACATTGAGAACAGAAGAGTTTTTAGATGGAAAAACAACTACAGATTTTATCGATGTCGTTAATCCCGCAAGGGCTCTTATTCTTAGTAAAGAAATGCTTATGCATTCTTTAGCTGTAGCTGCATTATGGCTTCAGGAATTGAATAGGTTCAATGATAATGTTTTAGGCCATTTACCTTCTGGATGGACAAATGGGAGAATCCCTAAGCAAAACATCAGTTTCAAATATAATGATGAGGAAATAGAAGTCCTATATACAAAACTTAGAGATGGAAATTTTAATATTAATAATGTTTATGCAAAGATTTTTGAATGTTTCGAAGATGGTATTGATCTTGAATATAATGGACGAAGACATTTTTCTTCAATTACATTAAAAGAAAATAGAATTCTAATTCACATGCCTTTTGGTGATGTGCTTTTAAAAATTATGCCTAAGTTTGTTATTCCTGGTATTGATGTTAAAGCTGGGAGTCTTATAGCGCCTATGCCTGGTAAAGTTATCGATTTGAGAGTTAAGAAAGGTTCTAAAGTGAAGGCAGGTGAGGTATTGGTGATTTTAGAAGCTATGAAAATGGAGCACTCAATAAAGGCATCTGAGGATGGGGTAATTTCTGAACTACACATAACAAAGGAAGATCAAGTTGAGAATGGTGCAATTTTAATGGTTATGGACACTGGTAAGTAACTTTGAGCTCAAGAAATATCCATACTCTTCAAAGATCACCTAGAAAACCATTAACTGAAAAGCATATTGAAGTTATTAATAAATTAGAGGTGATGTTAGAAAAAGGCATCCCTAAGCAAACCATGTCTGAATTAGCTAGTAAATTAAAGATTTCATTAAGAACACTGTACGAGATATCTCCAAGTAAAAATCATTTAATAAGAATGACTGTCAATAGGATATTGATGAGACTTGGAAAGGAAGCTCTTGAAGAAGTTTCTAACATTAACTCACCAATTGAGGCTTTAAAAAAATACTTAAGGCATGTCAATCAGGCAGTTGGTCCAAAGTTTAAAGTATATCTTGAGAGCCTTGGTAACGATGAAGAATCTATGAAAATGATTGATTTTCATGAGAGGTATATCACTTCTTTTGCTAAAGATTTGCTCGATGAAGCTATTTTAAAAAAGGAAATTAGTAAAATTGATACTCAAGCATTTGCAATGCTTTTAGGTGGTATAGGACGAGACTTCGCTAAAGATGAAAACATTAAAAAATTATCAAGGTCACCAGAAGAGTCAGCAAATTCCATTACAGAAATAATTCTTAATGGTATATCTAGAGAGAATAAAAATGGGTAAAGATACGATAAAAATTGCTAATTGTAGTGGCTATTATGGTGACAAACTTTCTGCTGCTAAGGAGATGGTAGATGGAGGTCCTATTGATGTCTTAACAGGAGACTATCTAGCTGAATTAACAATGGCTATCTTATTTAATCAAAAATTGCAGCGTGGAGATGACAAAGGTTATGTAGGAACATTTTTAAAGCAAATAAAAGAAATTGCTCAAACATGTAAAGAAAAAGAAATAAAAATCGTCTCAAATGCTGGTGGGCTCAACCCCTCTTCAATGGCTTTTGAAATAGAAAAAATATTAGCAGATATGGATATTAATCTTAAGGTTGCTTATATAGATGGTGATGATCTGATGCCAAGGATAGAAGAGCTTAGTGATCGTGGTGAAATGCTCATAAATCTCGATAAAAATATTCCTCTTAGTGATTCTGGCTATCTCCCTCTAACTGCAAATGCCTATTTAGGAGCATGGGGAATTAAAGATGCTTTAGATAGAGGTGCTGATATTGTTGTATGTCCAAGAGTTACTGATGCTGCTGTTGTAATAGGACCAGCTGCATGGAAGTTTGGATGGGAAAGGGGAAATTATGATGAGCTTGCTGGCGCACTAGCAGCTGGTCATATTATTGAATGTGGTTGTCAGGCAACTGGTGGTAATTATTCCTTTTTTAAAGAGGTGCCTAGTTTTGATAATGTTGGGTATCCAATTGCTGAAATTGAAAGCGATGGCAGTTTTACCATTACCAAACATCCAGGGACTGGAGGATTGGTATCAGTAGGCACTGTAACGGCACAACTTCTTTATGAGATAAGCTCTCCTGCATATATTAATCCAGATGTTGTTAGTCATTTTGATACATTGGATATTAAGCAAATATCTAAAGATAGAGTTTATGTTTCTGGCTGCAGAGGAAGTAGTCCCCCTAACAAACACAAGGTATGTATTAATCTTTCTGGTGGCTATAGGAATGGCATGGATTTGATTTTGACAGGAATGGATATTGAAGAGAAGTCTGAAGCTTTTTTAAATGCATTATTCAACTCTGTGGGTGGCAGAGAGCAATTTGATGAAGTGTCAGTAAATCTTCATAGAACAGACAAAGAAAATCCAAACTCAAATGAAGAGGCTATGGCAACTTTATCTTTATCTGTAAAATCAATGAATCCAGAGATTGTTGGAAGATTGTTTAGTGCAAAAATTATTGAGCTCTCCTTGGCTAATTATCCAGGGTTCTTCTCAGCAGGAGGAGGAAAAAAACCTGGACCTGTAATTGTGTATTGGCCTGCATTAGTTGGCAGTGAGCACATAAAAGAATATGTTCATCTCGATGGTGAGGTTTCAGAAATCATTCCATCAAGTCAATTAGATTCTAAAGATATTTTTTATCAAAAAAACATTAAGGATATTTCTCCTATGCCTAATGGTGAAACTAAAAAATATTTATTTGGTCAAGTGTATGGCGCAAGATCTGGCGACAAAGGTGGGTGTGCGAATATTGGAGTTTGGGCAAAAACTGATCTTTCTTATTCATTTTTGTATGATTTTTTAACAGTTAAGAGATTAAAAAAGCTAATGCCTGATTTGAGAAAATTTGAAATTGATAGATATGAATTGTCCAATATTAAATCTCTTAATTTCTATATTCATGGAATTCTTGAAGATGGGGTATCATCAAATAATAGAGTTGATGGTCAAGCAAAATCACTGGGTGAATATTTGAGAGCAAAAATCATAGATATGCCAAAATTAATAATTAATGAGAATAGCAATGGTTAAAAATTTATCATTAGAGGGTCTAGAATTTTCTGCTACAAAAATTCATATCTCTAGTCATATCATGACTATAACTTTAGATAGGCCTGAAAAGAAAAATGCTATCAATAATGTAATGATGAATGAGCTCAACTATGCATTGGCATATGCTAAGCAAGAAAGAGATGTAAGAGTTGTAGTTATTGGTGCTAAGGGTGATGTTTTTTGTGCAGGCGCAGATCTTAATAGAGAGCAAATGAATTCAAATGTCCCAAAGTTAGATGAAGCTAGCGACTTGAGCATATCTCTTAGGCATTTATATAAGCCTGTAATATGCAAAATTCAAGGCTCTGTCCTTGCAGGAGCTCTATTGATGGTAACAAATGCAACTCATGCAATTGCTGCGGATAATGTAAAATTTTCAGCTCCAGAAATAAAGCGTGGGCTTTGGCCGTTTATGGTGATGGCTGGGCTATTTCGAGTAATGCCAAAAAGATCTGGCTTAGATTTTATTATGAGAGGAGAAAGTATAAGTGCTGAACAGGCAGAGAAATGGGGACTTATAAACAAAATTGTTACTAAAAATAACTTAGACAAAGAAGTAGATGCTATTGCAAAATCTCTTTCAAAGCTGGCACCTGGAACGATGCAGATTGGTTTAGAAGCATATGCAAAACAAGATAATAAAAGTTTTGATGAGGCTTTGCCCTATTTACAGGATCAAATAGCCAGATGTTTTGAGAGTGATGATGCCAAAGAAGGGATTAGTGCATTTCTTGAAAAAAGAAAGCCTAACTGGGATTAGCAATAGGAGTTACTTAAAATGGATTTAAATTTTGGTTCAGGGTATAAGATATTTTCAAACGAAGTTAGAGATTTTTGCATTCAATGGAAAGGTGTAAATTTTAGTGATGGTTCAAAAGTTCCTATGGGTCAAAATTTTGAACCAACTGGTAAAACTATAACTCGTCCAGAATGGCAATCAATTCTTATAGAAAATGGATATTTTGCAAGATCAGTACCAAAAGAATATGGGGGATATGGTGGCGAAAGTGACATCATTAAAAATCGAATAATAGCATCTATGTTTTCAAAATATAAGATTCCTCCCCCAATGGGTGGTCAAGGTATTGACATGCTTGTGCCCACTCTTTTGGAATTAGGAACAGAGGAACAAAAAAAACAATACATAAAGCCAACTCTTCTTGGAAAGATTATATGGTGCCAGGGTTACTCTGAACCAAATGCGGGCAGTGATTTAGCAGCTTTACAAACAAAAGGTGTCCTTCTTGATGGTAATTGGGTGATTAATGGTCAAAAAATATGGACAAGCACTGCACAATATTCACAAATGATGTTCTGTCTTGTGAGGACAGAACCTGATGCAAAAAAACATGCAGGAATAAGCTATCTGTTGATACCTATGGATACTAAAGGAATAGAAGTTAGACCTTTGGTGGATATGACTTTAAAAGCGGGCTTTAATGAAGTTTTTTTTACAGATGTGACTATTCCTGAATCAAATATAGTAGGCAAAAGAGGTGAAGGATGGGCTGTTGCAAATGCGACGTTAGGTCATGAAAGAGGCTCCTTAACAGATCCAAATGCCACAATGAATAGAGTGAGCTCATTAGTTGAGATTATGAAGAAAGAGACTATTGATGGGACAAAGTTGATTGATATGCCTATTTACAGAGATAGATTGATTAAAATTCAAGGTAAAGTAATGGCATTCCAATCAAACTCCTTAAGAGTCCTATCATCAAAAATTAATTCTAATCAAGATTCAAAACTATCGGGGATGATCCAAAAACTAATAGGGACTGAAATTAGACATGAGCTAGAGGGTTTTGCAATTGATGTCATGGGAGAGCTTGGAACCTTGTATGAAGATAGTCCAAATCTAAGAGATAAAGGCTCTTGGCAATTTACTTATATGTATTATTTAGGATTAATTATTGGAGGAGGTACAAGCCAAATTCAAAAGAATATTATTTCAGAACGTGGTCTTGGAATGCCAAGAGAGCCAAAGACACAAGAGGTAAAATAATGTATTTTGGATTATCAGAAGATCAAATATTTTTTCAACAAAATGTTGCTAAATTTCTTTCAGATCATGCCTCTTTAGATACTATAAAAAAAATTACTGATGGGCATGGAGATCCATTTCAGCAAGAGGTTCACAGAGGGTTAGTGAATCTAGGAATAAGTTCAATGTTGATTCCCGAAGAATACAATGGACTTGGTTTAGATTTGCTTTTTGCAACTGCTGTAAGTCAAAGCTTAGGAGCTGGAGTTGCTCCTGTACCTTTTGTTGGTTCATATGTAATGGCTCCCATAGCAATTACATATGGTGGAGATGCAAATCAAAAAATTAATTACTTAAAAAGAATGTCTGAAAACTCAATAAGGCTGGGTGTTGGTTTTTCTGAATATATTGGAGCTCGTGAAAATGCATCTATTACCATAAGTAATAATGTTGTTAATGGTCGAGCGCTTTTTGTTTTAGATGTTGCGGGGTCATCTCATTTAATGGTGTCTAATAAATCAGGAACGATTGGAGTAGTTGATATTAATGAAGACGGTGTAGAAGTGATTAAACTTACGACTGTTGATAAAACAAGAAACTATTCTGAGATTCGTTTTAAAGATGTTGAAATAGATGTTCTAAAAAACACTATAGACTCTTCAGATGCTATTGTTAAATCAGTTGATGCAGGAAGAATAATTCTTGCAGCTGATAGCATAGGCGCATCACAAACTTTGTTGAATAAAGCAGTTGAGTACTCTAAAGAAAGAAAGCAATTTGGTAGAGTTATCGGATCTTTTCAGGCAGTTAAGCACATGTGTGCTGAAATGGCAGCAGAATTAGAGCCTTGTTATTCAATAACATGGCATGCAGCCCATGCACAAAAAAATATTCAAGATGAAGCAAGGTTGTATGCTTGTCAAGCAAGCTCTCATACCTCTGAAGTTTCTAAAATGATTGCTAAAAAAGCAACAGAGGTTCATGGTGGAATGGGTTTTACAGACCTTATGGGTATTCATTACTGGTTTAAAAGAATTGGTCTAAATAGGCAATTATTGGGTTCGCCCGAGCTTATAAGAGAAGAAGCGGCTATAATTCAAGATTTTTGATAAGGCTAATATGCACTTTAAACATACCATCAGAATTCTATCGCTTTTCGTATTTTCTACTTTTTTAGCTACAGATTATGAAATTATTGATTTGTCAGATAATAAAGAGAAGCTATCAAAAGAAATTCTTATAAAGTTTAAAAAAGAGCACTTCATAAAAAATATTTCTAAACAAACCACAAATACTGACTTTATTGAGGGTTTGATCAATAAGCTAGATGAGAGTAAGAGTTATTTTCTAGATAGTGAAGTAAATGAATTTTTATCTAGATCAGTTTCAAGCTCTAATGATTATGATATGCAGCTAGCATTTGAAATAACAAACCTTTATTTTGAAAGGCTTGTTGATTTTTCTGAGCATCAGATCAAATTAATTACAGATAATAAATTTGATATGTCGAAGGATGAAAAAATTGATATTTTTGAAGATGATAATCTATGGTTGAGATCGCATAAACAACAAAAAGAGCTGTGGAGGAAGCAGACTAAAAATGATCTTTTGCTTCTTAAAATTTCTGACTCTCCTCCAGACAATCCATCAACCAACCTGATAAAAAGATACAAGAACCGTATTAAAAGAATAAGTCAGCAAAAAGAAGAAGATATTTTTTCACTTATAATAAATGTTTTATCAAAAGAATTTGACCCACATTCATCTTATTTGTCTCCAAGATCATCTGAAGATTTTGATATGGATATGAGCTTAAAACTTGAAGGTATTGGTGCCCTTCTCGGTGTGGAGGATGATTACACAAAAATTATAAGTTTGGTATCAGGAGGCCCTGCAGAGAAATCTGGGTTAATTAAACCAGAAGATAAAGTTATTAGTATTAGACAAGGTAATGAAAAAAACTATGAAGATGTTATAGGTTGGAGAATTGATGATGTTGTTAATTTGATTAGGGGTAAGTCAGGTACACAGGTTGAGATTGAGTTTTTAACAGGAGATTCTCTAGGGGAGAATTCTAAAAAGAAAGTTACTCTAACAAGAGAAGAGGTCAAACTAGAGGATAGAGCTGTTAAATCTAAGGTATTTGAATTTAATGATTCAGTAAAAAATCAAAAAATAGGAATTATAGATTTGCCATCATTTTATATGGACTTCAATGCTTATATGAAAAAAGATCCTGAATATAAAAGCAGTAGTAGAGATATCAAAAAAATATTAAAAGATTTTTCAGATGAAAATGTTGATGCTGTGATTCTTGATTTGAGAAGTAACGGAGGGGGTGCATTGGATGAAGCAAATAGAATAATTGGTCTATTTATCAATAAAGGTCCAACCGTACAAGTTAAGCTTAAATCAGGATATGTAAGGCCTTGGGGAAGTCAAAAGAATCAGCAGGTATGGTCAAAGCCAGTTATTGTTTTAGTTAATAGATATTCAGCTTCCGCCTCTGAGATAGTTGCTGCTGCAATTCAAGACTACAAAAGAGGAATTATTGTTGGTCAAAGAACCTTTGGGAAAGGGACAGTTCAAAGCCTTCAAGACCTTTCAGAGGGAGCTATCAAGGTCACTGAATCAAAATACTATAGAGTAAATGGCAAAAGTGTTCAGAATAAAGGTGTATTGCCTGATATTAAAATACCCAGTACTTGGGATATAGATTCTGTAGGTGAGAGCTCTTATCCTTCAGCATTAGAGTGGGATACCATCAAACCATACCGATATTCACAATTTAAATTCGATCCTCAAAACTTAGTTAAATTAAAAGTAGAATTTTCAAAAAGAACAGAAAGTGACGCTAATTTGGGTTACCTGCAGTCTGTTAGAGAGAGATATGATCTAAATAAAAATAAAAAGTTTTTAAGTTTAAATATTGATAAAAGAATCTCTCAAAAAAAACTAAATAGAAATTGGATGCTAGATCTAGAGAATAAAAGAAGGTTTAATTTAGGGCTGAATCAGTATAAAGATTATGATGAATTAACTGCTGACAAAGATGAATCAGAGGATTCTATAAGTCTAAAAAAAGATTTCATACTCAATGAAGCAATTAATATTGCAAAAGATTATATTGATTTAGATTCAAATTTATTAGCAATTAAGTAGAATGGGTTTATGAAAATTATATCTTTCAATATCAACAGCATAAGAGCTAGGCCACATCAGTTAATTCATTTAAGGGACACTCTAGATCCTGATGTAATTGGACTCCAAGAAACAAAAGTTAATGATCCTGATTTTCCAATTGATGTTGTAACAGAAATTGGCTATCACGTTGAATATTGGGGGCAAAAGGGACATTACGGCGTAGCTATATTAAGTAAAAATAAACCTGTGTCTTGCGTAAAAGGATTTTCTAATGATACCGATGAAGATCAAAAAAGATTTATTGAATGCACTTTTGAGGAAAATGGCGAGCAAATAACTGTTATGAATGGATACTTTCCTCAAGGTGAAAACATTAATCACGAGAGCAAATTCCCAAAAAAAAGAAAGTATTATTTAGATTTAAAAGAACACATCCTATCTTCACAAAAAAATAATAATAATATCGTAGTTATGGGTGATTTTAATGTGTCTCCAGAGGATATAGATATAGGTATTGGAGAGCAAAATATGAAAAGGTGGTTAAGAGATGGTAAAACCTCTTTCCAGCCTGAAGAAAGAGAAATGTGGAACAGCATTAAAAATTTAGGATTTATTGATTCATGGAGACATCAAAATCCTGAGGAAGATTCTATATATTCTTGGTTTGATTATAGATCAAGAGGTTTTGATGACTCTCCTAAAAGAGGGCTTAGGATTGATCATATAATGGTTGCAACCTCTTTAATGAGTAAAGTTGTTGACACCGGAATAGACTATCAGGCCAGATCAATGGAAAAACCTTCTGACCATTGCCCTGTATGGGTTGATATAAAGCTTTGATTAAAACTAATTAAGTAAGAATTTCATGGATGATTTTTCTGTAAGGCCGCCTATTTCAGATAGTGAATATGACAATTATATTCACTTTAGATGGTCTACTTTAAGAAAGCCCTTAGGCATGTCTAAGGAATCTTCCCTCGATAATAAAGAAAGTAGCAGTATTCATCTCATTGGAATAATTAACAAAGAAATAGTTGCCTGTGGCAGATTGCATTTCAATAACAATATTGAGGCGCAGATAAGATACATGTCAGTTAATAAGAATCTTAAAAGGCTAGGTTATGGCTCTAAAATATTATCCGAGCTTGAAAGCTATGCAAAAAGGCATAGTGCAGAAAAAATAATCTTAAACGCTAGAGAGACTGCAAAAAAATTTTATGTTGTAAGTGGGTATAAAGAAATAGCTCCTTTCAAGTCTGTAACAGGAATACCTCATATCAGAATGAGTAAAACCCTCTAACCCCTCCTCGCTTTAAAAAAACTCTTTAGTAGATCGGAACTCTCTTTTTCAAGAAGTCCCATTTCAAATGTAACCCTGTGGTTGAGTGAAATTCTTTCAAAAAAATTATCTACTGAAACTAAGCTTCCTGATTTTGGTTCGCTCGCTGCAAAAATTACTGAGTCTATCCTTGCATCTACTATTGCTTTGGCGCACATGTGACAGGGCTCCAATGTAACGAACATCTTGCAATTATTAAGTCTATAGTTTGAAATATTTTTTGAGGCATCTCTTATTGCTACAATTTCAGCATGAGATGATATATCTTGATCAAAGATGATCTTATTTCTGCCTTTTCCAATAACTTTATTGTCTTTAACAATAACTGCGCCTACGGGAACCTCTTGATTTTGTTCAGCTTCGATTGCCAAGCTCAATGCTTCTTTCATGAAAGCGATATCACTATCTGAAAACATAAAATATTTCTAATATAATTCTATTTTAGCAATATCAATCTCTGCAAAAAAATCTTTACCATAAGCTGCGATGGCTATAGTTCTTATTTTGCTTTGATTTAGTGATTTTGGCATATAAAAAGCTGTCTTTTGAAAATTATTAAAAGGCACTTCTATCTCTTTCCAATCAGAATTGGCTAAAAATTCATATGAATACCTATCCCACGGAAACCTTGCAGCAGGAGTTCTTACCCAGAGTAAATATTTTTCTCCATTACCTCTAACCTTTAATCTAATACCTTGATATTCTTTAAAGTCTTTGTTTAAAATCATCAAGGATTGGATAAATCCACCGTTATTTGCTGTTCTTACATCTCCTGAAAGTCTATAAAACCTTCCACTTTCGTCCTCAAGCTCATCAAAATATACATCAGATACTCCTCCCATAACTCTGTCTGAATTAATTCTCCAATCAGCTCTAATATCATCTACATTATCAATTACCATTGAGAACCCTTGATTTGAAGTTAAAAATAATACTGTAAAAATAAATTTATTCATAAGTTAATTATATATCTAAACTCTTTAAAACTTTTTTTTCATCTCTGCTATTAAGCCAAAATGCTTTTAGTACACCTAATTTCATTGAAGGAGGTGCTCCATCTGCCATTCTTTTTATTTGAATATAAAACCATGCCATTTGAGAAAATGCATTAATTGCTTGAATTGATAGGAAGCGGCTTGAAGTAGACAAGATACCACTTCCTATTTGTAATGTTTTTTCATAATTGGGTAGTTTGTTGATCTTTCTCTCAATAATATCTGAAGCTGAGTTTGGGTCACCGCAAAGCGGTCTTGCTATGCCAATTACATCACAGACTCCACTCTCAAGAGCATTGTTCATACCCTTAAGGGTTCTAAAGCCTCCAGTCACCATCAAGGGAATACTTACATTTGCTCTTATCTTCTCAGCATAATCCAAGAAAAAAGCTTCTCTGGCTATCGTACTTTCTTTTCTTTTAATACTTCTGCTTGGGTTGATGCTCACATCGTCAAGACCAATTAATCTTGGCTGCTCATATGTTCCACCTGATATCTCTAAAAGATTAATGCCTTCATTCTCCAACAGCTTCGCAACATAAATTGAATCTTCAGGGCTAAACCCTCCTTTTTGGAAATCTGCTGAATTCAACTTTACTGAAATAGCAAAATCATCGCCAAGCTCCAACCTGCATTTTCTAATAATAGTTAATAGTAATTTTGATCTTCCATCTATTGATCCACCCCATGAATCAGTTCGTTGATTTATGTCAGGAGAAAGAAACTGAGATAAAAGATAACCATGTGCTGAGTGAAGTTGAATGCCAGTAAAACCAACTTCTTTAGCAACTTTTGATACAAAAACGAAACGTCTAATCACATCTTGAATATCTTCTTCGCTCATCTCTTTTGGCACGCCATATGCTTTTCCAGGAATCTTTAGCTGAACTGAAGATGGAGCAAGTGGTTCATTAGAAAGTGGTTGAGGTGTCTGTCTACCAGCATGGCTTATTTGCATCCAGAACTCTGTAGCATTCTGCCTTCCAGCATTTGCCCATTTTTTTAAACTATCTAATTGTTCTTTATAAGTATTTTCTTCTATTGCAATATTTCCAGGGCCTTCCATATACCTTCTGTCTACCTGAACATTTCCTGAAATTGAAAGCCCTATCCCTCCATTAGCCCATGTTTTATATAGATTTTCATGTCTTTTATTGCAAAAACTATTTTTATCAGCCACCCCTTCTGTCATTGCAGACTTACATAATCTATTTTTAAGTGTTTGGTTCGAGGTGACATTAAATGCATTTGTGATATTCATATATATTTTAATAAGTACTAACTTATAAATTAGTGCTTGTTATGTAGGTAAGATTAAGTATTATTTCTTGTACGTTATAGAATAGTATAACAATTAATTTTATCGATATTGAGGCAAAAAAAGAGTTAAAAAATTATGTCTAAAAATAGATTTTATGATTCAAGACTTAGTTATCTTTCTTTTGTTCAGAATACAGATGAAAAGAAAGTAATATCTGAAAAAATATATCCATACCTATCAAAACTTCCTAAGAAAAATATATATCATTTCTTAGATGCTGGTATTGGCGACGGAACCATAACGTCTAACTTAATTAAGAAGTTTCATGCATTGAGACCAAATTCACTTTTATGTATAACAGGTAAAGAGATTAGCTTTGAGGATGTTTTTAATTCTTTAATTAAAATGCCTGATAGGTTTATTGAACATCCTAAGTTAGCTGTAACTCTTACTAATATGAAATTTTCTGAAATAGGTAGCTTAGCTTCAGGAGATAATAATTCAAAGGTTGCAATAAGAAATCTTATATTAAAAGGGTCTAATGCACATGATTTTGAAAAACAACTTCAAAGATTGGAATTATTTATAAATAAAAATTGGGGGTTTGATATAGATAAGAATGGAAGAACAGCATATGTAAAACCTTGCATAATAAATATATTTAGAGAGGATAAGAAAGATCTTATTTTTAAACATCTGCCAAAAGTAAATAAAAATAATAAGTATGATTTTATACTTGCGTCACAGGCATACAGGTCAAGGTCATCTACAAGAGCTAAAATTGTTAATGTAATCAATCCGCTTGCAAGGATTTTAAGAAAAGATGGTTTGTTAGTTGTTACTCATTCTGTTGGTGATGATTCGATTGAAAAAATATTTAATATTGCTTCTGTTAAATCAGATTTTTTTCCAGATAGTAGCAAAACTTTAATTGCTGCAATCAAAAAGAATGATTTATTTTCACTTAAAGGTTTTAAGTTTTCTTCACCAAAAAAATATTCATATAGTTTTAGAAAAATTCCAAGAGAGGTTGTTGCCGAGATGTCTAGCTCAAGTATGCACTCAAAGATATCTAATATCTTTTATATTGCCCAGCTTTCAAAAGAAGAGTCTGAAATACTCCAAAATAATCCTACTAAGATTAAGAAAATTAAAAAAGCAATTCTAAATCAAGATACACTATATTTTAACAACGAAATTTTTTCGATAAAAAAAATATGAAGATTCTTATAATGGGTTTACCTGGAAGCGGCAAAACATACTTAGCTGCAAGACTTCAGCCACTTCTTAAAGCAGCATGGTACAACGCTGACAATGTTAGAGAGATGGCTAACGATTGGGACTTTACTGATGAAGGGAGATCTAGGCAAAGTATGAGAATGAAGTCTTTAGCAGATTTTGAAAAATCTCATGGGAGAATCGTTATCTGTGATTTTGTTTGTCCAACAGAGAATACAAGAAATAACTTTGATGCAGATATAGTAATTTGGATGGATACAATTTCAGAGGGTAGGTTTGAAGATACTAATAAAATATTTGAACCGCCTTTAGAGTTTGATTTTCATATCAAGGAAAGGAATGATACTAATCATGAAATAGTGGCAAAGGAGATTTTAAAAAATGTTTGATTGGAAAAAGCCTACTGTACAAATGCTTGGAAGATGGCAGCCTTGGCATGATGGCCATCAAGCCCTATTCAAAAGATGTGTTGTAAAAACAGGACAGGTAATAATTCAAGTAAGGGATGTAGAAGGAGCTTCTGGAGGAGATGGTCAAGATGACAATCCCTTTAACTGGGATGATGTTTGCACAAATATAGAAAACGGTCTTAAAAAAGACAATTTTTTAAGAGGTGTTCACTATGAAATAATGTTGGTTCCTAATATTACAAATATTTCCTATGGAAGAGGCGTGGGGTATGCTTTTGATGAAGAATCTTTTGATGATGAAACACACTCTATAAGCGCAACTAAAATTCGAAAAGAATTGAGAGACAAAGGAGAGTTAAAATAGCTCTAAAACATTCTCAGGTGGTCTACCTATAATACCTTTAGAGCCTCTTATGACTATTGGTCTTTCTATAATTTTAGGATAGGTTGTCATCATAGAAATTAAATCATCTTCTGATAACTCTGGATTACTCAGGTTATTTATCTTGAAGTCTTGCTCAGTTTTACGCAAAATATCTCTAGCTTTAAGGTTTAGTTTGCTAAGAATATTTCTTATAAATTCTGAAGATAAATCTTCTTCAAGATAAAGAAAAACTTCAATATTCTTATTGTGCTCTTCAAGAATAGTTAGGGTTTGTCTGGATTTGCTACACCTAGGATTATGTAGAATTTTATACTCAGCCAAATTTCTTACTCAACATTAAAAGTTAATCCAGCATTATTAACAAGCCTTTCTATCAGCTTTTTTCCCATGGAGGAAGCAGGTGTGTAAATTCCCCCTTCTAGCTCTGCTGTATCTTTTACAAGACAAATAGCACTTTCTGCAATCATCTTAGATGTTGAGCCATATCCTGGATCCATATCTCCTGTGACTGAAGTACTTATCGTTTTACCTTCAACATCAGCGTAAAATAACACATCATAACTACCAGCCTCCCTTGACTTTCTTGAAGGACCTTCACCAGGCTTAGGAACATCATCTCCGCTCATGGGATTTGCAGTAGCCATCATGTTTGCAATCTGCTCACCCTCCTCTCCTGGACCTGAAACCCACATCTCGTTATATAAAAAATCTTCTCCATAGGAATGATTAAGCAACATATTTGATCTATGCACATTCTTTGTATTTATAGGTGCCATAAAAAATGGGGCAACCCAAACCCCAAGCACTTCATCAAAAATTGGTTTTGAATCATTTTCTTGCTCTGGGCCTTGAAAACCTTCAGATAAAGAAAATGGGTTAGCTAATATATTTAAAAGCTCTGGATTAGACCTGAGCGACGCCATTGTTGCTCCAAATGATGCTGCTGTTCCTCCAGAGAATTCTCCCTCCATGACCCTTACCCTTGCTTTTACTTTGCTTGATGTTTTACCTATTTGTTTTTTAACTTCATCTTGTAAAAATAAAACCCCTAAATCAAATGGAATACTATCAAACCCGCATGAAAAAACTATTCTTGCACCAGTTTCTTTTGCTTTGTCACTGTGCTCAGAAATAATTCCATGCATCCAACCAGGCTCTCCACATAAATCTACATAATCTGTACCAGTTTCTGCACATGACTTAACAATCTCATTACCATAAAGCTGATAAGGGCCAACAGTGGTAAGCACACATTTTGTTGACTCCATCATATTATCAATAGATGCTTGATCATTACTGTTAACTTCAAGAGTTTTAACTGAGCTACTCACACCAAGATCTAATTTTACTTGATTTAATTTTTCTAAACTTCTTCCAGCCATAGCCCAACTGATTTCATTATTATCAGAATATTTTTCTTGAAGATATTCCACCACTAATTTTCCTGTAAAGCCGGTTGCACCATAAACTACAAAATCAAATTCACTATCCTTACTCATAATAATTCCCTTATCTAAATTTACTTATTTTATTGGTTATAAAACCTTGAATTTCATCTAAAAAAAACTTTTTAAAGACTTGTACCTTAGCATTATTTCTTAAATCTGGATGAGATAATAACCATAAATGTATATCAAATGAATACTTATCTTCTCTAAATGGTTTTAAATGAGTAGATGCAGGCAAACCAATAGGAGAAATCATACTTACACCAACCCCTTCATTTAGATATTCAAATACTTCTCCAAATGAATTAGTTCTCATGATGATAGAAGGATTTGGAACGATCTGTTTTAGTCTAGCCTCCATATTTGTTCTTCCTGAGTCATCCTTCCATATGATCCAATCTAAATCTTCAATATCTGTTTTATTTGTTTGCCGTAAATATGAATCTGCACCATATATATTCATTGGAAGTGATCCGATGTCAGTACCTATCATATGTTCTGCGGGATGATTGGTTAGAACAAGTGATATATCTGCATCATAATTATCTACGTCATCTGAGTGAACTACATTAATATCTAGATCAATATTTGGGTATTGTTTTAGAAATTTGGCAATTAATGGTGTTATGTGCATACCTCCAGATGCTGGCTTGCTAACAACAAGTTTGCCAGAAAGCTCTGTTTCTTTATCTTTGAAAACCCTTTGTATTTGATATATCTGTTGATCTACCTTTTTAGTTTCTTGCTCTAACGCTAGGCCGTGTTCAGTAAGAAGGTAGCCCTTATTATGGCGTCTGAATAAACGCACATTTAAATCTGATTCTAATCTGTCTATTCTTCTGGCTACAGTGGAATGATTTACCTTTAAAGATTTTGCTGCAGAACTCAAAGAGCCCTCTTTGGCTACAGCTAAAAAATACTCTAAATTACTCCAATCCATATGCGCATAATCGCACAAAACCATTGTATTTGTCGATAATTTACACACAACAAATAAAATATTATTATAATATAATCATTCTTTTAAAAAGCTTATATGTTTATTTCGAAATTAAAAAAGGTTTTGGTTGTTTCGATATCGATACCACTTATCTTTGTTTTGTCTCTCCCAACAATATTACACACTGCTGGTTTTCACCCAGACTATCAAACAGAAAGATTCTCTTTTACTGATAAAAAAGCATTAATAATAGCTACTAACCATGGTGTGCTGAGTGCTCCTGGTGAATCGATAGGAAAACCAACGGGACTATTTCTATCAGAACTTTCAGTTCCATATTTTAGATTTATTGAATCAGGTATATCTGTTGATATTGCAAGTATACGAGGTGGAATTATTCCAGTAGAGCCAACACCATACTTCTTAAGAACAGATGAAGATAATACCTTTCTAAAAAATAGTGAACTTATGTCTAAACTTAATAATTCTTCATCAATAGCAGATATTGATTTTGAATCTTATGATATTGTATTTTTATCTGGTGGCTGGGGGGCTGCTTATGATTTAGGTTTTTCAGATTTACTGGGTGAAAAAATATCTGCTGCATACTATTCAAATAAAAAACCAATAATAGGTGGAATCTGTCATGGTGTTTTAGGGTTTATTAAAGCAAAAAATAAAGAAGGAGACTTGCTTATAGTAGGTAGAAAAATGACAGGGGTTACTGATAAGCAGATTGCAGAGTTAGGCATAAACATGACACCTCAACACCCTGAAAAAGAATTAAAAAAAGCAGGAGCTATATTTAAAAGCCAAACTAGATTCAGGGATATATTTGCTAATTTAACCGTTGTAGATGATGAAAAGAGGTTTGTCACTGGTCAAAATCAAAATGCTGGTCATGAAACTTCTGATAAAATTATGGAAATACTTTCAAATCGAGATTAACCAATGAAAAAACTTATTAAATTTCTTTTGTTTGGAATCTTTTTTTTAGCTGTAGTTGCTTTTATTTTATTAAAACAGCCATGGTTCCAAGACAAGTTATTCCAAACTGCTTTAAGTAATATAGCTGCCCCAGTATCGCAATTACCTGAAGAAGATTCTTTAACTGCTGTTGTGTGTGGATCACGCTCTCCAATAAATGATCCAAACAGAGCTGAGGCATGTATTTTAGTTCAAGCAGGTGATCAGATATTTATATTTGATACTGGTAATGGTAGTGCTCAGAACTTGCATAATTGGAATATGCCTTGGAATAGATTAGAAGGAATATTTTATACCCACCTTCATTCTGATCATATTTCTGATATTGCGGATTTTCATCAAGGAACATGGATTAATGGTCAAAGAAGCTCTAAGCAAAAAGTTTTTGGACCAGAGGGAGTTCAGTTATTAACTGATGGAATAGAATTAGCATATACAAAAGACTACTTCTTCAGAAATGAACATCACGGAGACATAATTGCACCATTAAATATAGTTGGTTTTGATACACATACTGTTAATCTAAATAATCCGGTTTTAATTGATAATGAAGATCTAAAAATAACTGCTTACAGTGTTTCACATGATCCAGTTGACCCAGCCCTTGGATACAGAATTGATTACAAAGGAAGATCAATAAGCATAAGTGGGGATACTATCTATGATCAGAATTTGGTAAATAATTCAAAAGATGCTGATGTTCTCTTTCATGAGTCTATGTCGCTAGAAATACTAGATTTAATAAATGCAAATGCAAAGGCAACAGGTAATATGGTTGCTGAAATAGTAACTGTAGATATTCTTGACTATCACACACCCATTCTTGAGGTTGTGAAGGCTGCTAAAGATGCCAACGTAAGGCACTTAGTCTTTTATCATCACCTTCCAGCACCGAGAAATCAAATAATGGAAGAAGTTATGTACAGAGGTGTTGATGAGATCATGCAAGAATGGACTGCATCAAATGACGGCACTATGATAATATTACCTATAGATTCAGAAGAAATTATAATTACATCAATTAAATAATTATAAATCTATATTAGGGGATATAGCCATGATCGCATCAATTAAAGAGTTCTTTAGAGTTATAGGTGAGCTTAAGTACATAATACCTTTATTAAAATATGAATGGCCTAAACCAGATGATAAGGCATCGCTTGCTCATTCTTTTCAAGAATCAGTTGCTCAGTTTGGAAGTAAGCCCTTTTTATTTTTTGAAGATGAGAAGTGGAGCTATGAAGATACTAATAAAGCTTCAAATGTTCTAGCTCATAAGTTATTAAATGAAGGGGTTCAGCACGGAGATAAAGTTGTTCTTTTTATGGAAAATAGACCAAGCTTTGTAATTTCCATTCTTGCTCTTAATAAGATTGGTGCTATTGGAGTTCTAATTAACACAAGCTTAACTGGAAACCCTCTTGTTCATTGCATTAATTCTTCAGGCTCAAAAAAATGTATCTTCGGTGAAGAGTTAGCTGGCTCTCTTGAGGGAGTATTAGATGATATTAGCATTAAGAATAAAGAGGATATTCTTTGGACTGAGGATACTAATTCCAGCGAATGCCCAGAATGGGCTTCTAATATTAAAAATTCTTTGGATTATTCTAATACTGAGAACTTGGTAGAAACTAATCAAGTAAAAGCAAAAGATACTGCATTTTATATTTTTACATCTGGAACTACAGGGGTTCCTAAAGCTGCGCTTTTCCCAAATATGAAAATTGTTGCTGCTTCAACAAATATTACCAATGGTGGCTACCGCATGAATGAAAATGACTGCATGTATAACTGTTTACCTCTCTACCATTCAACAGGGTTAATGCTCGGTCTTTGTGCTTGTGTTCATGTTGGTGCATCTACATTTATTAAACGAAAGTTCTCAGCCTCATCATTTTGGAAAGAAGCTCAGAGATTTAATACTACAGCATTTGTATATGTCGGTGAGTTATGTAGGTATTTAAGTGTTCAGGATAAATGTGCTGAAGAACAAAACAATCCAATTCAAAAAATGGTTGGTAACGGCTTACGACCAGATGTTTGGGATGACTTTAGGCATAGATTTGGAGTAGAAAGAATTGTTGAGATATATGGTGCCAGTGAGGGAAATGCAATGTTTATGAATATTCTCAATAAAGATAAAACTATTGGGATGGCAAATGCCCGAGTAGCTCTAATTAAATATGATGTAGCTGAGGATAAAATAATCAAAGATAAAGATGGTAAATGTATTGAGCTTAAAGATGGGACTCCGGGTCTTCTTATAAATGAGATTGGTCCTAATGCAGTTTATAACGGTTATACAGACAAAGAGGCTAGTGAAAAGAAAGTGCTTAGAAATGTTTTTGAGGAAGGTGATAAATGGTTTAACACTGGAGATCTTATAAAAACTATGGATGTTGGCTTTGCCCTCGGCAAAACACACTATCAATTTGTTGATAGGATTGGTGATACCTTTCGTTGGAAATCTGAAAATGTTTCAACCAATGAAGTTGCTGAAATTGTAAACGCATATGATGATGTGAATATGGCTAATGTGTTTGGAGTAAAGGTTCCAAATAGTGAAGGTAGAGCTGGAATGGTAGCTTTTAATTGCAATCTGGACCATTTTGATTGGTCTAAGTTTTCAGCATTTGTTGATGATCAGCTTCCTGCCTATGCTAGACCCGTATTTGTAAGAGTAACTCCAAAGCTAGAAACCACAGGAACATTTAAGCTAAAGAAAAATGAGTTACGAGAAGAAGCCTTTCATCTTGATAAGGTGTCTGGAGATAAAATCTTTGTAAGAAAGCCAAAAAGTGATTCATATGTATCTTTAGATGAAGAATATTATCAAGTTATATCTCAAGGGCAGGCTGGTTTTTAGCCTTAGATCACATCATTATCTATAAGAATAGCTATTAGAAGTGCTGGCTCAGAACCATTGTTCACCCATGCGTGATTGGTTCCTCTTTGAACCACAACATCGTGCGGCTTGATATCAACCTCTTCCTCATCAAGGATGAGTGTTACATCACCCTTTAGCAAAATAATATAATCAATAGTATCTGTTTTGTGCATGGCTGGGTGCTTTGAAGTATCAACTCTATGGTGAGCAGCTCCTATTTTACTAAATGCTTCAGCTGCCATATCTTGAAGAATATTCTCTGGGACTCCTTGAGGAGTTGGGTTGATTTGGAAATACCTAAACTTAGTACCATTCTTTGGAGGCGATAGAATTATGTCGGTATCTGCTCTATCTGATGTGTCTTTTGTATTTATTGATGATCCATCTGTATTCCATAACTCAAATAATCCTCCAACTTCCTCTCCTATAGAGCAAGATGGCGGGCCATCAATAGTTACTATGGACTTGCCTTCTTCATTATGTCCTGTAATCACTCTTCTCATAATTCAACTCCTTTCTATATTAGCCAGATCTTCTCTAATTTTTGACCTTCTATCACTATTCTTTAAATCTTCCCATAATATTTTCGAATGCGAAAGCATTGATGAGACAATATTAGAACCCCCAATATTATTTTGTTCCATATGCGTAATTGCTTCGGTCACTCCATCCCTGTTATTACAGATTAGCACCATGTCACATCCAGCAGATAAAGATAAATTCACTCTCTCTGCATAAGAATATTCACCAGCACCCTTCATGGTTAAATCATCGCTAAAAACAACTCCTTTAAAACCAATCCTATTTCTTAATATTTCTTTTATCCAAAATGGAGAAAAGCCTGCGCTTAATGCATCAACTTCAGGAAAAAGTATGTGAGCGCACATAATTCCACCAATATCATCCTTTAGATCCATGAATGGAATAAGATCATGTTTTATCAACTCATCCAAACTTCTTTTATCTTGAGGCTGCAATAAATGGCTGTCTTCAAAAATACCTCCATGACCTGGAAAATGCTTTCCAGTTGCTTGCATTCCTGCTTCATTCATTCCAGAAATAAACTCTTTAGCAATTGAAGAGACATGTGAAGGTATATCCGAAAAGGATCTGTTTCCTATGATGCTGCTAGTATTTCTATCCACATCAAGAACGGGTGCAAAACTAATATCAATTCCAACGGCTATTAGCTCAGCTGCCATTAACCATCCAACCTCTTTAAAAATATTTATATTGCTATTGCTATTGCTATTGCTAGCTGCATAATCACTTAATACTTGCATTGAAGGTAGCTTAGTAAATCCACTCTTGAACCTTTGGACTCTGCCCCCTTCCTGATCTACTGAAATTAAAATATCTCTTTTTATACCTTTAATTTCAGAACATAAATCAAAAATTTGCTCTTTAGAATGAAAATTTCTTTCAAATAGTATTAAGCCTCCTACCTGATTATTATTTATTAACTCAATATCAGCATATGAGAGACTAGTTCCTTCTATGTCAATCATTAAACGTCCGCAGGAATTATTCATTTTGGCTGCAATATATGTACTTTAAATATTATTAAGTTTCTTAATAAGCGTCTCATTAATTAATGGTTTTAATTCGATGCTAGATAGATTTTCTTCTAATTGTTTTTGTTTAGATGCTCCTAAAATTACCGTTGAAACATTTTTATTTAATAGGCACCATACAATGGCAAGTTTGGAAGGGTTTAAATTATGCTCATTGGCAATTTGAATATAATTAGATACTCTTTCCATCCTCTCTTTGCCTCTGTCAGAATCAATCATGTGCTTTTTAAGCCATTCATAGCCTTTTAAAGAAGCTCTAGAGCCGTCAGGTATTCCATCAAGATATTTTCCAGTCAATGCTCCAGATGCTAAAGGTGACCATGTTGTAGATCCCATTCCATGCTTTAAAAATAGATCATTATATTCAACTTCAAACCTATCTCTATCAAGTAGGTTGTATTGAGGTTGTTCCATTGAAGGTGGGGTTAAGTTATTATCTTTTGCAAATTTATAAGCTTCTTCAATTTCATGTGCTGCCCATTCTGATGTACCCCAATACAAGACCTTTCCTTGAACAATGAGATTATGCATAGCCCAGACCGTTTCTCCAATTGGTGTGTCTGGATCAGCTCTATGGCAAAAATAAAGATCAAGATAGTCAACCTTAAGTCTGTTTAATGCCTGGTGACAGGCTTCTGTAATATGCTTTCTACTTAGACCCATTTGAGTAGGTGTTGGATTATCATAGGCACCAAAAAATACTTTGGAAGAAACACAGTATGAATCTCTTGGTCTTTGAAGTTTTTTCAAAGCATCGCCCATAACTATCTCAGACATTCCTCTTTCGTACCCTTCAGCATTATCAAAAAAATTAATTCCTGCATCAAGACATGTACCAAACATTTTTTCTGCAAGTGACGTATCAATCTGTTTATTAAAAGTAACCCAAGATCCAAAAGATAGTTCTGATATCTTAAGGCCAGAATTCCCAAGCTTTCTATATTCCATTACTAATCAGCCTCTTTTGAGGTATAAATTGCATAGATCAAAATTGCACTAAAGATGATCTCACTTCCAATCATATCAACGGCAAATGGTGCGCCATGAATAACAGTTGAAAGAGTTCTAAATAATGCTGTTAATAGCATTATTAAGACTGGTGGATAAAACCAATGTGTATTATTTTTATAAATTCCATAAAAAATCATCAAAGCTGATGAAATAAAGTAACTCCCAAGATCTCCAACTTGAGAACTAAGACCAAGACCAGACGATAAAACCATACCGAAATTTTCTGCCATAATTCCTGGTTGTAGAACCCAAAAAATACCGATTATTAAAAAAATTACTGCAGGTATTGATGATAAAAACTTAGTTAGTAAAGACATGAACTATTTCTCCCATTAGTTAATATATTTAAATATATCATTAGGTAAAAAAATTTGATACTTAGCAAATAAGTGTTGAATGAATGCCTTATAAAGATTGATTATTTTTGAAGTAAATAGCCGCTTTATAAAGTATTGGGGTCATTAATAACCAAGGCAGCTGGGTTTGAAAGTTAATCCCTCTTCCATTTAATTCAAAAATAATAGGATTAAACCATGGTCCAGTCGGTGCTAATGGGGCCCATGATAAAGTTTTGCCTGAAGATAACTGATCAAAATATAAAAAAACTTCTACAAATAAATTTTGAGCAATGCACCATATTAATAAGATGGAAAAGGAATGCCATGACCATTTTGATAAATCATATCCAGATAATCTAGATGACAATATTAACCCTCCAAGACTTATTGTCCCTGCATCGGCCATTGAATTTAATATCCAATTTATATGCATTGGAATAAATGTATTTAGAACATCAGATCTTCTAATGTCAACTGAATCTCCAAAAGCAAGGCCATATGAAAACCATATTTCCCATCCAACCGCACAAGCAAAAAATGAAAATAAATAAATCCTTATCCAATAAGGTTCTAAGTTGTTCTTTTTATGTTGATAAATAAGGATGAGTATTGGTACGAATGCACTTATATAAACTATAGATATAACCCTTAACTCAATCAGAGACATTATTTAACAGGGTTGACTTCCTTAATCATTATTTTTTATAAGTCCTGATATTTTATCAATAAGGCCGCTTAACTCCGGTTTGTTTTCCGATATCTCTTCAATAGTTAATCCATGAAGCTCATGAGGAAAAACTAACCAGCTATCAGTTTCATGAATATAAAAATCAGGCTTTCTTTCAGTTTTATTTTTAGAAGGTTTAAAGTATGGTGTTGCAATTTTTATCTCTGGAGTATTTTTCTTGCATGCTTTCTTAATATCTTCAACGATTTGATGGATAGATAAACCAGTATCAAAAACATCATCAACAATTAAAAGAGAGTTTTCTGATTCTATTTTTTTAATAACGTAGCTTAGGCCATGAACTTGAACTGTCTTTTCTCTTTTAGCAATACCAGAATAGGAGGACGTTCTAATTGCAATATGATCAGAATCAATTCCTAAAACATCTAAAAACTCCTGTACAGCAATTCCAATGGGTGCGCCACCTCTCCAAACTCCAACAATGTAGTCTGGTCTGTAACCACTTTCATAGACCTGCCAAGCTAATTTAAAAGAATCTTTAAGCAGCTCGTCTGCTTGAATAAAAGTTTTTTTCATTGATTTAATAAAAGGTTTGAGACTATGCCAATGATATTAACATAGTCTCATATTAAGAAGAATCAGTCTTAAAGCTAACTTAGAACTCTCTTCTGAGTCTAATCATAATTTGACGCGGTGGGATATATTCTAGGCCCGTTGCAGCAACTCCAAATACATCTGTCATGCTTGAATTAACTCCACCTTCATCTGCAATATTAAGTAGCATGAAGTCTATGCCAGTGTTTTTGCCGACAAAATCAATGCTAGTTGTTAAATTAAATAGGTTATATGCCTTTATAGAATCTACAGATGGATTATTTGAAACTCTTTGCTCAAACTCACCTCTTCTTACATATTGAAAAGAAGTAGTAAGCTCATTGCCCGATACTAATTCAGTCACATATGTTAAATTTATATCTGCAGTAAATTCAGGGCTTTTTGCTAGTTTATTGCCTTTAACATCCTCTCTTAGACCGTATCTTAAATCCTCTTGACCAAAGAAATATTGATAAGCATCAACATTATCTAAAACCTCATAACTTGAAGTTACTTCTGAATTTAAAAATGCTAAATTCATATCCATGGTTAAAGAGTCTGAAAATAAAGCAGTTAACTCAACCTCAAGACCTGACATTTCAGACTGAGGTATGTTGGCAACTCCTCCTCTGTATGGGTCTGGGTCTGTTGCCTGGAACTGTAAATTTTCATAATCATATGTAAATAGAGCAATGTTAGCTCTAGCTCTCCCTTCTAAAAGGTCTGTTTTAAGTCCGACTTCAATAGCTTTGATGCTTTCACTCTCATAAGTAGGGAAGACCATAGCTGGAGCAACAGGTCTTTCAGCAACAAGATCCTCTGCCTCTGTAAAACCAAATGTTAGGTTGCTTCCTCCTGGTTTAAAGCCTCTTGAAAAAGAAATATAAGCCATAGCATCACTTGATATATCAAACTCTCCTACAATTTTTCCTGTCATCTTGTCTGATGTACCTTTGGCCTGGAAAGTTTCAACATTAAAGAAATTTGTTACATCTGTTTTAAAAGTATCCTCTGAATATCTTAAACCTGATACTAGCCTTAGATCTTCACTAAAACTATATGTTGTTTGTGCATATATTGAATATGATTCTCTGCTTGGAAAAGCGTCTGTAACAAAGTCCCATTCTGCATCAAATACAGCAAACCTACCCGGTATACCATAGTCATGCTCATAACAAGAGCCAGATACAGCTAAAGGACTTGAACATTCATAAGCAATCTGACCATCATTATTATTATCTCTGTAGCCTCTTATATGATTTTCTATATCATGCTGCATATAAAATGCTCCAACTGTCCAATCAAGCGCTCCTAAAATTGGTTCATTTGAAACTAAATTAATCTCCAGGGTTTTTGTTTCGACAATTGATGTTTCTGGAGTAAATTCTGCTCTTTGATATGTTGCATCTTCGCCTAAACCTGGGATTACTCTAACCAAATCTCCGAAATTATGCCTATCATTATCTCTTGTTACAGAAATATCATCATCCTGAATACTCGCCATAACTTTTAGATTTGCAAAACCTAGATCATTCTCATAAATAGCTCCAAGAACTAATGATGTTAGCTCGTGGTTAGATATTGTATCCTGTGATAACTTTCTAGCATCGCCAGATGTATCATCAATACCTCTGATTGCTGAACCATTTCTGTCCACTTCAAAATATTGACCAAAAACTCTAAGTGAAGAAATATCTGTTAACTCATAAAACCAGTCACTTCTAATGCTTATATTATTTGCATCATCAAGGTCTTGCCCTGTGACTAAATTTTCAGTAAAACCATCTCTTTTAGTCGCTGAGAAGGAAAAACGAGTTGCTAGTTTATCACTCAAGGGAATATTGCTTGCTGATCTAAATTTTGTAAGACCGTAATCACCGAGGGTTATGTCCGATTTATTTGAATAGCCTTCAACAGAAGGCTTTTTACTAATGACGTTTATTGCTCCACCAGTAGAGTTCTGACCAAAAAGGGTTCCCTGTGGTCCTCTCAAGACTTCAATTCGTTCAACATCAATAAAATCAGTTTGAAGTGAAAATGGAGAGGCTATAAATATGCCATCCATATGAAACGCAACTGAGGGAGCTGCAATAGCATTCTGATTTGTTTCATTTCCAACTCCTCGGATTGAAATAACAGTTTTATATCCTTCATTTTTTGCAACGGTAACTCCAGGAACTATTGCACTTATATCAACAAAAGAATTAATATTTTTTGCATCAAGATCGTCTTCTGTAATAGCTGTAACTGATTGAGATATATCTTGAACGCTTTCGCTTCTTTTTTCTGCAGTAACAATCACATCTTCAATTACTGATGCTTTTGTATAAGGCACTAGAAATAATGTTAAAAAAAGGATTGATGAGATAAAGAATTTTTCGATGTAAAGAGATGTTTTCATTGGTTTCCCCATAATAAAATTGTAATTAAAAATTCGAAGCCGTGATTCTATCACAGCTTTATTATTTAACATGCAATCTATATGCCAAAAAAGTATAAATTCTTTGTTTTAAGTAGCCAATTAGTTTAAATTGTAGATTAATTAATTCTCTACACATCTATGAAACTAATTTTAGAAAGAATTTTTGATCTTCAAGAAAATAATACAAATATAAAACAAGAGTTTTTAGCTGGTTTTACAACGTTTATTACTATGGCTTATATTATTTTTGTTAACCCTCAAATGATGTCTGCAAGTGGAATGGATCATGGAGCAAGTTTTGTAGGAACATGTATAGCTGCAGCATTGGCATGCTTTGTAATGGGTTTTTATTCAAACTGGCCAGTAGCACTTGCACCAGGAATGGGCCTTAATGCATTCTTTACGTACACCGTTGTTGGTGAAATGGGTTATTCATGGGAAGTTGCACTCGGAGCAGTTTTTTTAGCAGGTATTTTATTTGTAATAATGAGTGTAACGCCATTGAGAAGATGGATGCTTGATAGTATTCCTTTGAATCTCAGAATAGCTATGGGTTCTGGAGTTGGTCTTTTTATAGGTTTTATAGGACTAAAAAGTGGAGGAATTATTGTTGCAAATGAAGCAACATTTGTAAGTTTAGGTAATTTTTTACAAATTGAAACTTTTTTGTCTGCATTTGGCTTTTTACTTATATCTGTCTTGGCAACAAGAAAGATTTCTGGAGCTATTATTATTGGAGTGCTTATTGTTACTCTGCTTGGTCTTTTATTAAATATTGTTGAATATCAAGGGTTGGTTTCATACCCACCAAGCGTTGCTCCAATTTTCTTAAAATTAGATATTTTAGGAGCCCTAGATTTGGCAATGATAAGTGTAATAATTTCATTTTTATTTGTTAACCTTTTTGATACGGCAGGTACGCTTTTAGGTGTTGCTCATAGAGCAAAATTAGTTGATCAAAATGGAAATATTAAAAATTTTGACAAGGCTTTAAAAGCAGACAGTACTTCAAGCGTTGCTGGATCATTTTTTGGTTGTGCTCCTGTTACCAGCTATGTTGAGAGCTCAGCTGGGGTTGAGGCAGGAGGAAGAACAGGTTTGACTGCGGTTGTTGTAGGTTTTCTATTTTTAGTTGCCATTTTCTTCTCCCCTTTAGCTGCTATTGTTCCTGCTTATGCTACAGCTGGAGCGCTACTATATGTTGCAATTTTAATGTTAAGTGGCATGGAGAAATTAGACTGGTCAGATACAACAGAGCTGCTACCAGCATTGATAATGGTAATAATGATTCCGCTTACTTTCTCTATAGCTAATGGAATTGCTTTAGGTTTTATATCTTATGTTGTAATGAAGTTATTTGTTGGGGATGTGAAAAAAATATCTTCGGGAGCTTGGTTCTTAGCAATCATTTTTATGGCTAAATTTGTATTTCTTCCTTAGGCATATTTATTTCAAAGTGCTATTTAGATAAGCTTTCCATGCGACCTGCTGAAGAAATATTTTATCTTTATCAGAGACTCTATTTAAGTAATTATAAGAAAGCCCTTCTGGTGAAGTTTTTGTAATAACAGCAAACACTGTAGCTGCGCCAAGGTATGTTCCAAGCATTCCTGGGTGAGTTCCGTCTGGGTGGTGAAGTTCAATACTGGGGTTTTCTTTGTATGCAATCTCAAAAGCCTCTCCAACAGGTATAACGGAAGAGCCACTTCTATTAGCGGCTTCATAATATGTTTTTGCTATTCTTTCTATGAGATTTTCTTTATATCTTTTATCTGCTTTGGTGTAAGCATGTGTCATATAAAGTGCTGTTTTTATTCCTTGTGCCTGGGCTTTAGAACTAAAAGAGTAAGCGGTATCTGAAAATTTCTTTCTTGATTTTGAGGTCATTACCTCTCCGCTCCCACCTTGCATAATCAAAAGATCAATTTGCTGATCTAACTGAAGATTTTTATGATTCAAAAGGTGATCTACATTATGATTATGAAGCCTAGAACCCCCAATAGTAGCTGACTTTGTTGTAATCTCATTATCATTATAGTGCTCAACAAGCATCCTTTTTACATGATTATGGATACTATCATTATAGTAAAGATAACTATTTCCAATAAATAAAATCCTTTTAGGATGGGTGTCTGCAACTAATACTGTTGAAGAAATTAAGAGGGTTAAAAGAAATACTGCTTTTAATTTTAGGGTATACATATTAATTATGATGACTCAAGTTGGATATTTCTCTCCTCTGCAGCCTTCCAGTCT
>Ga0206123_10000546_pt1 | contig 37030 bp, 38 predicted proteins | sample Helgoland_Spring_2_FD_160086 | JGI IMG/M metagenome (GOLD analysis project Ga0206123, IMG submission 160086) | Pelagic subsurface seawater microbial communities from Kabeltonne, Helgoland, North Sea - Helgoland_Spring_Bloom_20160316_1 | ecosystem: Environmental > Aquatic > Marine > Epipelagic ...
TCGATTGATTAGATGAATAAATTTACTTTGATTAACAAAATTAAACGACTTGATACCTACACCATAGCCTCTTTTTTTACCCTTAGACTTTATCATTTCTTCAAGTTCCGAAGAGCCTATCCCTGATGTTTCGAAAACAAACTCAACAATTGAAGGTCTTTCTTCTCTCTGAAATAGCTTGTACAGTCGAATCTTGGTTGTTAGATTTGATAAATCTTCAGTCGTTAAATCGAGGTGTCTTTGTAAGTTTGGAGTGGCTTTCAAATAGTTGGTAAATCCGGCTGGATCGCCTATGCACTGTATGGCAGCGTTTACTTCTTTTGGGTGAGACGGAGTTGATAGATATGCATAAGGCAGCGCGCCTTTTATGGCTCGGATTGTATTAAGAGCCACATCATCTCCTTTTTTATCCCCGTCTACATCCTCTAATTTATCTGGTGGCACCTCGTCAAGATCAAAATTCATTTTCTCGTTTCTAAGCTGAACCAAATTGTATGCATGCATCAAGATGAAGTCTTGGTCCTGAAAGGGCCTTATATCACGCTTAGCCCTTTGGGCTGTGACAACAAGGACCTCGTCGGGTTCTTCGTCTTCTGCGCCTGCAGCAGCGGCTGCAGCGGCCTCTGGGTCCTCTATATTAGAGCCGCCTTGGGATTCGTCATCTGATGTGACACCCGGAAAGGCTTCTGGCGGTTCCTCGACAAAGGACGGTGTACGCGAAGGATCTGCCGCTTCATCTAAAACTTGCTGAGCCATTTGAGCGGCAGGATTAGCTGCTTCAAGATTTGCGAGCACGTTGGCCGCTTGCGCAGGGCCTTGGTAATCATACGGCCCACCTAAAAGTTCTTGCGTTTGCGATTCAGATTCAAGCTGACTCTGGTATTTGTCGTATTCTTTAAGACCAACATGGGCGAGGGTTGCCGCGGCTTGGAAGGTCTTGTATGTCATATACATATTACTCATTAGCGCTTTCCTTAGTAGTCCAGGCCTAAAATCGCTAGCGCTGATGATATATTGATCGGTATTTCAATCATATCTCCGGTTAAAACATCGGCTTCGATCGGTCTCGCATTATACCATGCAATAACCCACCAATATTGCGAATCACCATAATATTGATCAGCCAATTTATAATACCTGTCGCCGAGTGTCCAGATATGGGTGTCGGAGATTATTCTGCTTCTTTCCGCCACCGTAGGGTGCCTCAAAACAGGCGTTGCGTAGTGGTTCGCAACTTTCAATTTTCGTTTGTTCTTTAAATAATCATAATATTCTAAATTATTTCTGAATTTTCTGGTTGATGAATATCTTCCCATCTTAAGTCTCCTTATTAATCGTCATCCGGTATCGTAGTTGGGCCCATTTGGCCACCGCCGATACTCGATAGGCCGCGGCCAAGTGCTTTCATCCCCAACCTTTCTAAAAATCTATTTTTCTGTGCTCGCCTCATATCTTCTTCAGCTTGATTTTGTCTTTCATCGGCAAGTCTTGTTGAAATATCTCTTGGGTTTTGATCATCCCCAATAACCTTTTTGGACAAATTTGCTTTGCTTAACATAACTTTGTGTGGAAAAGAATCAACTAATGATTCTCCGCTTGGTGACCAGCCAACTGTTTCTTCATGAATTACGTCAAAAGACAAACTAACACTTAAAGATTGCGGCAAAACGGTGTTAGCTGCTTTCTCAAATATTTGAATTTTTTGTAAATCTGAACGATAGGTAATACTACCAATAGCTGCTAACACACCATTTTGTGGATTAGGTGCCGTTTTGTAATTTTGCAGGAGGTCTCTTGGTGCCATATGACCACTGGCTTGGCCGGCCTGTTCTAGCCACTCACTCATTGATGAGCCGTCGTCACTAGGAGGAAATTCGGCGGCTCTTTCTTTTGTAATCAGGTTCATCATTTTAACACGAACAAGCGGAGCTTGACCAATAATATTGCCGCTACCCAAGTCATTAGGTGAGTATGTGGGGTACAACATTTGCACTAATTTAGAAACTCTACCCAGGTTCTCGTATGCTTCGCCCATAGAGGCCGCTGGAACGTCGAATGCTAATGTGATAGACCTTTTGGTACCCTTATATGTTTGAATTGGATCCGTACGCCCGTATACCTCGGTTGGGGTCCAAGCACACGTAAAGTTCTCGTTATACTCTGTCACATAGGCTTTAAAAAAGACTGTGGAATTTGTGGGCACGTGCAAAAAGGATATCATATACTGCTTGTAGTTGGCATATGCATCGCTGGTGTCTACATAGACATCCTGAATCACGCCTTCATCGCGGCCGTATTTTAAATTACTAAAGTAATTGGTATCGTCTTTTGGATCTGATTTATCTGCCATAATTTGTACCTATCGTATTTTTCCTTTCATTTTACTATCTACATGTCTCGCTGTAAGTTCCCCTACTGTGCGGCCGTCCATTTCCATTACAAAGCCCTGTGTATATGCGTTGTGGGCCTCTTTTTGTGACTCGTTCATTTTGCCAAGTACATCAACGGCTTGACTAAGGACATCAACAATCCCATCCTTAAGAGATGTGAGGTTTTTATCTATGGCGTTACCCACTTTCTCCAAGCGAGGTTCTATTACTTCTATAGCCTTAGCCGTCTTGTCCATTACTATGGCGGTTTTTGCATCAATTGTTTGGGCGCCTTTTGTCTTTCCATAGGCGCCGTAAGAATCAACCATTCGCTTCTCTGCTTGTGCAAGGTTGTTGGCTAGATCCTTGTTTGCGATTTCTCTTTCGGCTGCAACTTGTTTGGCTATCTCTTCTGTACTTCTCGCCTTTTTGGACTCTGGTTCAGCGCCGGCAAAGCCACCGGTCAGGTCGATCAGGTAATCCATAAAACCTTGACCGGGGTCGGGTCCAATTAAACTAGTATCGGGGTCAAGCCAACCGAGACCGGGTATAAAACTTAGGGCTTTCTTAAAAATATAGCCAATTTTTTCACCAATTTTGTCTAATGTCCCATCGGCTTCCATGTCCTCCCACAACTTGATAAAATACACTTTCATATAATCAAAAACGGGAGCCAAGAATTCTTTGACTTTGTAAAATCCAAAGATCGCAGCATCAAAAACTAAATTCCCAAGGGAAACAAAAAACTGTTTATCAAAACCAGCATCGATTGCTTTTGTTTTAAAGTCATTGAATAAGTCCACGAAAGCAGAACCCAGTGCTTTAAGTCCGGCAATTATTCCTTGATCAGTGAACGTGTCAATAATATCGCCCAACTGATCCCTGATAAGGTAAAAACCTCCGCCAACCAATGCGGCTATAAGGCCCTTAAACGTGAACATATTGCTCAGTAAGCTTCCTGAGAAGCTCATTATGCCCTTAAACGCATTATAGCTTTTTTGAATCACATCCAGATCAAGCATATTATATGCTATAGCCAAACCACCAACTAATTGTGAGTTGCTTTTGACAAATTCTTCTGTTTTCTCTATCATATCCGCGGAATATTGTTCGAACATTTTAATCGTAGGAGTAAATGCCTCAAACGTTCTGCGGCCTGCTTTTTGAATTTCTTCAATTGGCCTTTTGAATGAGCTTGTCAAGTTGTTGAGAACCTTGTCAAATCCCTTAAGACCAAAAGCGTCTTTTTTCATCTCTTCAAAAGTATATTCAGCTTGCATGGCTGTGTCGACTAAGCCCTCCATATCATCACCCAACAACTTAATCATACCTGGAATATCTTGACCTAAAGGTTGAGATAGGGCTAGCTGTGTAGACCGGTGCATATTTGTGAAAGTCTCAGCTGAGTAACCAGCTTGTAAAAAGCCTTCACGAATCATTTGCAATCTTCGCAGCGGATCCTGTTCCATTTGTAGAGTCATGAAATCTAGATTAATGCCAAAAGATTGAAGGTCAGCTGCGATGTTTGCGGCTGTGTCGAAGTCATCAAACTTTTTATATATGTCCATTAGGCCACCGACTGAAATACCGGTGCTCTTAGATGCTGCTGAAATCTTCTTAAATGCGTCAACACCTTGACTGCCCAATGATGCAATAATTGATTCTTGTGCTATGAAGTCCGAAGTTAGTTGCTCAACAGGTATTTCTAAGGCACGTGCTGTCCCTCTCATATCGATAAGCAGACCATTAGCCTCTTCAACGGACATACCGAAAGTTCTAAATGACGATTCCAGCAATTTTGCAGAAGTATCTGATGAGACTCCGAGTTCCCCCATCAAACTAACTGTATCAAGCAGGCTATCTTGAGTTTCTTCGTTCAAGCGAGTAAACAAAGTAAAGTTGCCGTATACACTTTTTACTGCTGCAGCAGCTTCTTCATTGCTTACGCCAAATGCTCGCAACCTATCAGTGAGACCTGAGATATTACTAGCCATCGTGGCAGAGGCGCCAGTGGCCGCTTGGAACTGCACGGTGAGATTGTCCAATTCCTTAACGTCGGCCATGATAGAAGAAACAAGACCCGCTAACTTGACTACAACTGTATCTATGCTGTTGCCAAGCATATCCATGGCGGCGCCTAGGCCGTTTATTGACAACGACAAGGCATCTGATTCACGGCGCTGATCTTTGAGGGCATTTTTAGTTAGCCCTGAGAGTCTTTCAACCTCTCTTAACTTTCTGTTGTAGGCACCTGTGCCTTTTTCAAGCAGGTTAAGTTCATCGCGTGCTAGTTTAAGTTCAGAAGCATATTGCTTATAATCCAGCGCACTTTGTGTTGCTGAGCTGGATATTTTATTTTGATCTCGGATTGAGGCCAAAATTTGTTTTATGTCTTTTAATTCGTCTTCAGAAGCCATAGATTAAATGCCCTTTTAATTAATTAGTTAAATACAATTTTTTAATTTATTTAACATCATAACCGGGTGGTGGGCCCGGCTGATTATTGGCACTTAAAGTTTGAGTGTTTCCTGAGCCGCCCGAAGATGAGGCATTTCTCTCCGCCTCAAGGTGTTGCATTAATCTATCAACAAACCATTCCCTAAGCCCTATTGGTAAATTGTAAGCTTCGACAAAAGACCAGCCGCCGTAGTGTTTTAAAAAGAAGAAGTGTTCGTAAACACCTTCCATATATTTACTGTTCAGGCCAAAAAAACTCCGCAGTTAGCGGAACCTCCATGTCTTCTGTATGAGAGCAGTTGTTGCACTCGAAGCCAAGGCTTAAATTAATGTTTGGAACAATGTTCTTGTATATTTTTCTTAAAAATGCAGAGTCTGCGGACGGTAAATTCTCAGAAACGTACTCAATAGCCTCTCTGGTAGCATTGCCATTTACAGATTTGATCATATGTAACAATTGTGTGGTCACAAGCTTTTCAGATTGTTTATTGTTGGTTTTCAGTGATGCTGACAAATTACTTTCATCAGTGCCTGTTAATAACCTTAATACAACATCGAGATTGGACTTTGGTAATACAATTGAATAATCTCCGTCTTCGGTAAGCTTAACTTCTTCCGGCAAGTCACTTAAAATCTCTTCGTTAGTAGTGATACTAGCGTCATTGAGATCAAAATTGTGTTTTTGCTCGGTAAGGCAGTTGGGGCAAGTAATCTGTGTTCGGTAAAGATTACCATAACCAGAAACTCTTGCTGAAATTACGATTGCGTTGCGATCTCCAATCAGTAACGTTTTTGGATCGATTCGCTTATCAATAATAATACTTTCGAGTAGTCTTTCTAATGCAATCCCATTCTTGATGAGAGTTACAGATGTTAATATGTCCTCTTCTTTCGCAGTCATTTGCTTAATCTCAACCGTATCTTTATTAAAGAGTGGATGATCAGAAGAGTAGTGACGGCCCTGAGAAGGCAGACTAACAAATTCAGTCGGTGCTACAAAGGAAAAGACATTTGAGTCCATTGCAGCGACAGGGGGACTTGCAGCTTCGGGGGTATTATCCCCCATGCCAAGTCGGTCTTTATTTCGTGACAAATTTCACCTCTATTTTATTGTGTTATCTTGAAATGTCGAAGAATAAGTTTTCTCCGGGAGTAGCTAATGCGTTGCTACCAGCAGCTGTCTCAAGTTGCGCCCAGTCATAGCGGATCTTGAGGATATATTCAGTCAAATCGTCGTTACCATAAGCAAGGGTGCCACCAAACTGTACTTCTGTCGCGAATGCGTTCCAAAGTGTCCAAGTTTCAATCGGCTTTCCTTCGGAATCAACTTGTGTAATCTTCACGGTGCCAATAGCGCCTGCAGCCTTTTGCTTAGACATGCTAGTAAGGTTGTTACTGTCGGGAGTTACAGGCAACCTGTAGCCGGCACCAGTCATAATACCTGCCATTGTTGCAGCTACATCAGGGTCACCACTTGGGTCGACCATTTTAAGCTCAACAGTGTTCCAGGTAACCTTACCAGGATAGTAATAAGTGTGGTTTAGGTACTCGTGGGTAGCCTCAGCCATCGTGAAAGTAGGCTTTGAGACATCCTTGGCGTACCAGACCATAGAACCTCCGTTATCAGTATTGATACCGGTGATAGTAACGAAGAACCTAAAGTTTCTCTTTGGATCCTTGAGGACGTCTTCAGTGTTTTGAAAAGTAGTTGACCAGAATGGCATTATAAGTTTTCTCCCTTTAATTTAACTAGTATGCTTAGTATTTTTAGTCGTCAAATGATGCACCAGTGTTTGCAATAATGAAGTCAATTGCGATGAATTCGATTGCACGGGCTGGCTTAATCATAATCTTAGCGTAAAGAATGTTCTGATCGATGAGATCAGGAGTAGTTGTGGTCTCGTCGAGAACAAGCTTGTACTCTGTGAGTCCGTATCTAGTCTTAACGTTAGCCAAGAACGGCTCGATAAGACCCTTGAATCTGTCCCAAGTAGCTTGAACATTTTGTTCGAAGAGAACTTGAGTCGAAAGAACCGAGATTTGCTTCTTCAGGAAGATAACAAGTCTGCGGACATTAATTCTGTCGAGTGCTGACTTTCTTGCCTGGAGTGTTTTCTGTCCGAAGACCACAATTCCAGTCGACGGGAAAGATGCAATTGGGTTGATGCTAACATCGTACAACATATCTCTTTCCTTCGAAGAAAGTCTGGATGATGCGTTCAGGATTGGAATCCCTGCGGCGCCGTCAGAAAGGCCTCCGCGGTTGAATCCAGCCGGAGCGAACCAGACGTCTGATTTAGCCTGTGAAGAGCCCAAGACACCCATCATTGCAACACTTGGCGGAATCCAAAGAGTTTGACCATTGACGGAGTCTCTGGTTTGTACCCAAGGATAGAAAGTGCAAGCGTAGGAGTTATCAAGTCTTCTGCCTCTTAACGCCTGAACTGTTCCGATAACGTTTCTATTCGCTCGTAATTTCTTATCCGCTACGTATTCTTCAGCAAATGGTGTATATACATTTGGCAGGTCGATAAGAGCCAAAGCATCACGTCGTTCTTGACAGAGGTCCATTTGATAGTTAGATAAGCCTTCGTGGGTGAGCCCAGGAACTGCCAGGACGTTGAAGTCTAATAATTCTGGATCTGCAAGTGTTTCAAGCGCTTGGCGCACAGTGTTAAACTCGTAGCTGGATTCTTTCGTTCCTGCAGCAGCAATTTGAGTGTTTGCTAGTGGGTCCGGAACAGTGATATCAAATCCATCGAATCCGCCGAAGAACGGAGCAGCGAAGCTGTCGTAACCTAAGTCAAGGAGGCTTCGATAGTCTCTTCCTGCTTCAGAAGTATAGCTTGTTTCTCCAGTGCGAGAGCCAGATGTATATGTAAATGCAACTGCTCCCGAAACAATGTTGTCCATACTGAAAATATCAGAATATCCGGCAATAAGTTGACCCGATTGCATGCCTAGCGCGGCACTAGCAGTAACTGCCAAGCCCAAAGTCGAAGGATCGTCTCCTTGGCCCGCAAAGAGCATTCTGTGTAAGTCGCCCAAGCCGGTTGCTGCTCGGGTTGAGGTTGCAGATCTTGCCGATCTCATACCAAATACAACATCGGTGCGGTTGGTTACTTGGCCGTCAGTGTCTTTATTAACTAATGGCAACGTTGGGAATTCAAACGTTGCGCGCATACGGTTGTCGTTACCCACACCACCACGAAGTGAGTGATCCGCACCGCCGGCGGCGCCGGCAGTGAAACTTGGAACAGTAAGTCCGGTTGTTCCACCAATGTCGTTGACGTTGGTTTTGTTTCCAGCTGTGCCGCCTTTTCTTTGTGTTACGACAAGTTTGTCAGAGTCGGCATGCGCCACTGCATGAAAACCTGGGCTTGTGGCTGCATTAATTCTAATAACAAGCTGGTCTCTAATTTGAGTCGCTGTTGACATAGATGCGAGGTTCAACGTAGCAGTGGTCCCGGGTGCATATGCCACGGTATTTAATGCGGCATCGCCAGACTTATCTATACTAATTGTTGTAACCGTAGCATCAGAATCCTGTAGTGAGAAGTCAAAGTTGCCGACACTGCCGGCAGCCACACACGTAATAATTGCTGATGCCTTAACATCGGCGGGTGTCATACCACCTACGATGGTTCCACCATCAGCAGTAATCAGCGGACCCATACAGGTTTGCTTTGTTTGCTGGCCTGTGCCTAAAGAACTTGTGACAGTCACAGTGGCATACTTTGGCGGTAAGTAGAATCCGAATGGAACAAGTGCCGGGTTAGTTGCACCAGCTTCAACATCATCGTTGAGTTCAACATAAGCGTACCTAGACTGATTCTCATAGTCTCCGTATCTACGCAGACGTTGGTTACCCTCATCCCAGTCGTAATAAACATCTCCAATTCTCTTTGAAATAAAGTTAGGAGAGGTTGGATCTAAGTTCAAATTATCGTATCTTTCAAGAATTTGTGGATTAGAATCGGTATCACCTAATTGTCGAATAATAACGGAGAAGGAGCCGTACTCTTCTTCCAATGAAGCTGGTCCTCTAATTCTGTCAATCTGAACCTTCGCATTTTTGTTCAGCCACTCGCCATGGCCGCGGCCCTTAAGTCGGAAAAGCTTTTGCTGTGATTCAGGCTGGTATGCCGCGGCAGGACCAACATCTTGTGAGATGAACCAGCCAGCCTTGGCCTCTTGTGAGCCGCCAGAAACGCCCTTCATTCTCATTGGGCCTGTTGTCGGAGCCGTGGAAGAGCCGGTACCCAATGGCAACATAATCCCAATAAGGGGTGCTGTGACACTTGTTAAGTTGTCTCTTAAAGATTGTTCGTAACTTTCTCCCAACCAGTAATCTTTTTCTGCGCTGCTTGGGTAGAAGGTACCTGATGATATCAGAGTCGGGTTTGTGCTTAACTTCTTTCTAACAAAGTTTTGGCTTCCGTCATCGAAGTTGATTTGAAAATTTTCAGTTCCCGGGGATGCTGCGCCTAATTTGCTATACTGAAGTTTGAAATTTCCATTGGAGTCAGAATCAATAAATGTTCCGAGAGATGCCGTGGAAATGAGAACGCCGGTGTTAACTGAAGACTCATCGGCAGTCTGCATGATGGCGCCACTGAGCAGCATAGCACCCTGGTCCGCGTAGAAAACTGCTCCTAAGTGGAAAGAGCCGGTTGCAGAGTCAATCGTACCGTCCGTTCTTGTAATGCTGCCCGAATGTGCAACGAAAAGTCCGTATGCACCACCACCACGACGAGCAGTAGCATCAGCAGGATTACCATTGGTTTGCCAACCACACTCACCATCGCCAGAAGCATTGGCTGCTTGTTGTCCTAAAAGTCGCATATATGTAAGAGGCGCTGCATTTGAGCGCAGGAACGCCTTAGCAGCGTAAGTTCCGTACATCGGAGATTGGTTGTTCCCGTCACGATATACATCGCCGCCGCCCTTACCGGGGACGGTCTCGCCGAACTGTTGAACAAACTCTTGATAGTTGTTGACAGTTACCGGCTGCATGGCCAAACCTTTTTGGGCTCGACCAACAACTACTGGACCAATGACTGGCGGTGGTTCAGTGATGAATGACTCGTCGATCTCCTTAATAAAAACGCCTGGGGATACGAACTTAAAGTTTTTAATTGACATTTAGCAAATTCCTCTCTTGTGTTATAATCGCTTGAATTATAAGCTAATCATCAGTAAATAGTTGACGCATTTTCAAAAGTCTCGCGAGAATACAATAAAATCGGAGGTTTCAGGAACTATTCTATAAAAAAGCCAGATTCTCCAGGAAGTGGTACACTTTCCCTTGGAAATGTTAGCTCAACTACATTTTCATCTATTCTTACTATTTTGCGATCGTCGTTCTCGCCCTCGCCTATTAAGTAACCTAATACTTTTATATTGATGTCTGTGTTAAACATACGGATGTCTTCATTTAGCGTAGCCACGTTGTCACTGGCAGCAAAGTTTTGATCAATGAAAGCCTCGTAGAGATGTCCATTGCGTCTCATAACGAAAGAGTTGATTTGCCCAGTCCTCGTGATGAAAGGAGCTAGAAGTTCATTCATCTGTTGTTGGTATTCGGTCTTGATTGAAATTTTGTAATCGACATTGACATAAACAGGAATTGGTATGGACAATGTTTGGATTACTATTTTTTTATTGATTCTCGGAAAATGCTTCTGTAAAGCTGCACCAGTGTTCGTTCTAGTTCCTGAAGCAACGGCGAAGTTTCTTGTCTTATCTTTAACAATCCTTCTGGCTAGTGTCATACGGCCGGCTCTTCCGTTGCGCTTGTCTGAATATATGTGGGCCTGATAGGCGCCCTTTCTTTCAGGGTCTTTAGTGATCCCGGTACGCTGAATACTTATCAACGGAAGCTTTAAGGCTCCGGAATCGTCTCTCAGGTTTTTATCATTCTTAACCTGGAAGGCTCTCTCTGGAGTTTGCCATAATATATCGACTTTTTTGCGGCCTTCGTTTGTCGTAGCAAAAAGATCTAAATCAGTCTTAAGCCATGACGTCATAGAGTAATCAATATTCTCTATATCAGACTCTAACAAACCGATCTCTCTCAGTCCGACAGAACCGCTGTTTGGTAAATCTGGTAATTGTGCGAAATCAAAGTTATCAGGTAGCATCAAAAAGACCCTTTCTGGCTTTCTTCGCCGTTGCAAGTACTTCAAAGGTCTGATCAACCTGTCCGAATAACTTTCTAGGGCGAGAAAGCTTGGTAAGCTCATAATAATTATCGCCGTATAAAATAAAATCACCCTCTCTAACGAACAGGTTCTGGTCTTCGTTCAGTCTGCGCTTATGAAACTTCACGGTGATGATTGAATCAGCATCAACACCCATACCTTCCATATATTTGGTAGATTCTTCACTAAACTCGACCAAAGCGTAGACTCTGACTGGTGACAGGAAGGTTTTCTCTATTGCCTCACCATATAAGTCGTGAAAGTTAGTTCTTTCGAGGTCAATAGAATAATACAGAATCGTCTGTCCAATGACATTCTCGATTAGCTCGTCATTTACCTGTTTTACAAGGTCTCGCTCTTTCTTACCTAAGAAGAGCGGCGGAGGGGGCTGATCTGGTCTTTTCCATTCTTCTGACATCTAGAATTATCCTACAAAAATTGGTAATGGGGAGAGTGCGAAGGTTTTTGCTGTCGCGTCGGCCTTTTCAACGTCTTGCTTAACAAGTTCTTTGTATTCAGTTGACGCCAACATCTCCGTAAGACCACTTTTCAATTGATCCTGTTCAGCTTTTGCTTGTGACAACAGTTCTGAGTGGTTTAGGGTCACAGATTCACCTGGAATTGGAATCGTTGTGAACTTGCCGCGGATTTGACCCAGCATTTCTTTGCAAAGCGCAAGACAATACTTCCTAATCCACTGCTTACCCATTGAGTTGATGTTCCTATAAGGCAAGTTCTCGTACGGAAGCGTATTCATGTTGTTGACACCCAAGGTACCATCGTCATAGCCGGCAATATCGGCAGTTGAGTCTTCTTTGATATAGAAGTTAAACCACAATTTGTCAAGACCACCACCAAACGACTGTGGAGTTGGGAACAGTCTCAGCTTGTTATTTTTGATCTCGTAGGAAAAATGAGATGTGCGAGTAAAAATTGAATCTTCATACATGATCGCTTGCATTTTGTTCTGCCACGTCGGTATTAGTTCGAAAGTCGAATCATCGGAGAACTGACCATACGTACTCATATTGCCCACTACGTTGATACCACCATAATATCCATAAAAACGCCACATTGCTCTTGGCGTCTTGTAATATACCTTGGTGACAAAAATTCTTTTACTATCCACAGAGCCGCTGAACGGCATACTACCTGACGTGCTTGCATCATTGATAATGTATTGCAAGTCATAGTCTTGTTGCCCTACATTCGGCGCAAATGAGCCGGAATAGATAGCCTGGGTGCCGCCATAGCCAGTTTGTGAAATGAGGCCATCCCCGACCCTCTGAGCATAACTGGCTTGAAATCTTGGGACTCTAAGGTTCGAACCTGTTGGTCTTACGGAGCCAATCATCTCACCTTTATGGTTAAACGTTCCGGTGACATCCCCGATTGAGTCACCCAACGCATTCTTACCTTGATGTAAGTTTACAATGTATGAATATTCTAATACTGCTTCTTCATACGCAGCATAGACATTTGCTGGTGTTAACTCGATGTCAACAACATCACCGCCCAGCTTTTTATAAACATAAGCAACTTGTGATGCGGCGCCTGATATAAATCCAACTGAGCCGGTATACATACCGAATGGAACGGCGGTTGCAACGTTATCTGTTGAACCGGTTGAAGTTAAAATAATTGCGCTTGTTGTAGACTTAGGTTTAAGGTTTGTTGGCATTAATAGTCCCTCTATAAACTAAGTAGTAGATCCCTAAGCAAAACCCCCTGTCAAAACAGGGGGCTTTTTTAGTTAGGAGTTAAATTTAATCTTTAGCGGTTGTTTTCTTAACAGCGCGCTTATGGCTAACAGTTTTAACTGCTTTTGCTTTTGGCTTTGCCTTGGCTGCAGCTTTAACTGCTTTGGCAGGTTTAGGAGCAGGGGCAGCTTTTACTTCCTCTGCTTCTGGTTCTGCCGGGGTTTCTTCGACAACAGGGGCTTCTTCTGCTACGGGAGCAGCTTCGACCACTGGTGCTGGCTCAGGTGCGACCTCTGGTGATCCCAGAAGCCGTGCCCTTCGTGCGTGTACTCTAGCTCTTTTTGCTTTACGACCCATTAGTTACCTCTTATGAGAATGCGACAGTGCCAACAGCGGCAGCAATCTGGATTCCTGACCAATACCACGTAGAACCATCGCAGACACATTCAATATAAGATCCAATTGATGTATCGGACGAGCTTCCAATGCGTAGAGTCTTGGCTGTACCGCTGGCAGTTTCAGTAGCTGTTGCTCCATCTGTTCCATTCGTAACTTGTTCTATAATAGTACCAGCAAAATCGCCATTTACTCCCTCAGAGCTTGTGATCACAACATCAGCGTCGTTATCGGCCGCTGCAGTTTTCCAAAGAAACTTAAAGTAAGCACCTTCCTGCATAGGTGGTAACGTGATGCTTAGATCACTAGCGTGATTGTGGTCAATCAAATAAAGCTCACCAGCTTCGGCAGATGCGATGACCTTCGCGGTCGCTGTACTTGTTCCATTGCCCAGAGTCTCTACTCTTTGGCGACTAGCGACTCTTGCCGCTCTTCCTACTTTAGCCATATTATTTATCTCCTTAAAATATGATTATTAAATTCGATGTATACCATCGTTAATTCAATAGTAAATAGTCTCATCTTCCAGTAAAGTCATCTTACAATACAAAAAACCAAAATCTCAAAAAATTACCGACGAAAAAATTCGACAGATCAACATTTTTGGCGCCTTAAGATCAAAAAGAAAACCCCCAACCGCAAGGGAAGGGGGCTTCTTTTCAATGACCGTTTAGGTTAATCAGGAACCTGACTCACCCAAAAGACCGCGGCAGATAACTAATCCGTACATATCTGGACGAACCATCTTCTTCGCGTAACGGGTCATGACACCCTTACGTGGCACGAAGTCTTCTGGTCCGAAGATCGTAGGAGTAGTTTGCAGTGGGACGTATGGAGCGTACACGTATCCGCTTTCAAGGAAAGAAGATCCGCGACGGCCAACAAGGACCACGTTGCGGAGGAAGTAAGGATCAACGATAACGTCGAACTTCTTGCTCAGCGAACCAACCTGCACAGCACCGATGGAACCGCTCTCGTCGTCATGGGTGACGGAAGCGCGGAAACCAGCAGTGAACTCAAGGATGTTGGCAACTTCAGGTCCTACGACTACGAAGTTAGCACCACCACGAAGAGTCTTGCGGTGAATGTTAGCAGAAACATCGTTGATGGTTTCAACAAGAGTTTCGTACCACTCGCTCACAGTACCGGTGAAGTCAGGGGCAGCCGAAGTTGCACCAAGCTCAGCACCAGTCTCGCGGTTCACGAAGAGACCGGGAGAACGCGACCAGTAGTAGGTAGCTGCAGTAGCACCATTTACAAGGTCAGCAAGGATCTCGCGATCGATTTCGAGAGCAACTTGCTCCGAAAGAATGCTGGTAAGCTCAACCTCTGCATCAAGGTTGTGGTAAGCGTTAAGGTCTTGACCTAACTCTGGGGACCACTTAGCCTTAAGCTTCTTAGTTTGAGCGGTAACAGCAATCGAATCAACTTTGATATCGATCTCTGGGATAGCTTCGAGACCTTCCAGTGCGAACAAGTTAGTTGCTCCACCGACAGCACCAACCGTCGAAGACGCGACAATCGAGTCAGCGACCGGAAAGGTCATCTGAGCAGCAGTGAGGGGCGCATCTAAAGCAGCGGCAGCCTGGTCGGTAGCCGATGCATTGGCAATCGTAAATACCATTCTGACAGAATGGTCGGTGGCTGCGGCTGGCGTGTTATCAGCATTTGCTGGTGCTACGCGAGTAGACAGACGACGAATCAGAGCACCGGAGTTGGCGGTAACGTTGGTAACAGCTGTGTTAAGACCCGTACCAGTAATTACAAAAGCAGAGAGGTTGTTGAAATCTGCTAAGCCGGACGTCGAAACGATATTTGCCGGATCGATATCCAAAACAACAACTTTGAGGCTACTATCAGTGCTCGCCAGAAGATCTGGATCGTACTGAATTCTTTTCGCATTTGCTTCGGAAACACTACCATCAAGTGTGAAGATCAAACAGGTGTTCTCGGCATCAGCCGACAAGTTTGCGCTCAAGCTACCACTTGGAGACGAGTAAGCATAACCAGTTGCACCATCACGAAGTGGGCCACCGAATCCAGCCTTTGTGGTGGAGTTACTCAGGTCAACACCACCAGTGATCTGAGCACCAACTTGGTCAGAACCGTAGATCGACTTGTTCTGAACGTTACCCATACGAGGGAAATCACCCGAAGCATCGACCCCACCTGCATCAGGCGAGAACGTGAAGTCCAAGAAGAAAATGAGGCCCGAGGGCAAGCTCATTGGTTGGACAGAGACAAGATCGTTTGCGATCAAGCCTGCAAATACACGGCGTACGATGGGGAATGCAACAGCGGCAAAACCCTCAACATCGCCAGCAGCGAGAGTTGAACTCTCACGAAGTAGTTCCTTTGCTTGGTTTTCAAGCAAGCGCGCCATCGAGTTTCTTTGGTTGTCTCCATTGAGACCCTCAAGAAGCCCTGTCTTCTCCCACTTAGAGAGAAGAGCGGAACCTTCAGCACGCATATCACGATTGACAACTCCTTCGGTCAATCTTTCGATAATACTAGACATTTAAATCACCTCCTTTTTATACGTAAATTTAAATTATTATTATTTATTGTATTCCAGCTAGTTTCTTCATACGATCTTGGAAAGGATCGCATGCAGGCGCCTCTTGACGAGTTGCCCGTAGTACAGTGTTACGACGACCGATTGCCTCGCTCAGTGATTGTGGGCTTCGCTTAGGCTTAGCCTCCACTGTGCTTTGAAGTGTATCGTAAATTGTCTTCGCTTCTGTAACTGAACCAGCGTTCGAAATAGCTTCGGCAATTTTATCTTTTTGCCGCTCATTCAAGGAGGTATTTCTCAGCACACGGTTCGTGTATAACAGCCTAGCGTTCGAAAGGTTAGTGTCTTGAAGACCTTCCTTAAGTTCGCCAATAGCTGCTTCGTATTCCGAAAGCTTGTCGGTAAGTTGTTTATTCTCGAAAACAACTTCTTCTTGGGCTTTCTTCAAATCTTTCATTTCTTCTTCTACATCTGTAGAACGGCGATGAGCCATTTCTTTTTCCATTTGATATTTCTTATCTTCTTGGCTTCTGCCAGCCCAACCAGCGAGGTCGGCTCCCATATCAACGGTAAGTTTTTCCACAATCTTTTCGATGAGGTCTTCGGAGTCCACGTCTTCTGACATGGCGCTCATGATACCACTTAAAGCTGAACTTGCGGCGGCGTCTGCAGCCTTATCTTCGAGGTCGTCCTCGCCATCGTCGTCCATTTCTTCAGCGAGTTCTTCTTCTTCCTCATTGAGTTCTTCCGCATCTTCTTCTTCGTTAAGCTCTTCCTCATCCTCTTCCTCGTTCAAAAACTCAGAAAGATCAACTTCTTCATCTTCGTCGATGGACTGCTTGAGTGCTTCGATGCTTTCTTGGAGTGCACCAAGGTCGATTGTAAGTTGCTGGCCTTCGCCACCACTCGCAAAGTCATTTAAGTTTTGGCCATCTAAGTTGGCAAAATCGTCAGTAGCGCCGAGAGGAATATCTTCATCAGCTAAACCATCTTCCTCTGGTCCTGCTTCAGCATCAAGAGGCTCTTCTTCTGCTGGCGCTGCGTCAAGTGCAGGCTCTTCAGCAGCGAGAGGATCGGCAGTGAGAGGATCTGCGCCTAAGTCGGCTGCTGGTTCTTCACCGGGTAAAGCCAAGCCCAGATCGTCCTCTTGCTCTAAAAGTTTTTGTAAAGTATCTTTCACTTCTTCGGAATACTTTTCGATTACAATGGTTTCAGCATTTTTAAGTGCTGATTCTCGCAGAGCTTTAGCATCCACGATAGCTTCTTTCAATAAGTTTGACATTCAATTGCTCCTAAATGGCAGTTATATACAAAATAAATAGTTTTTTTTGCACCAAAGTCCATTTTTTAAATGGATTAGAAGCTTGTTTTATCAAATTCCCAAATGCAGACGAGGTTTATTTTACCTGGATTTAATCGAGGTTTGATTGATACTCCTACGATATCACCGGCGACAAACTGATTTGAGCCAGTGAAATTCATTATTGTCGTAGTGTATGCCGCAGAGTTTGCGGCGATGACATTTTCGACACGGACGCCGCTATCAATTTCAGCTACTGTATTAGTTCCAACCCATAGGCTAGCTGAAATATTCCCATTTTGTGGGTGTTCGGGACGAATTAAGATTCTTTTTAAGTCACCATTAAATGGCGCGATAAACTGATTTTCCCAATCTGCATTGGTAGCATCGCCAGTACCCTCAAATGGGATCCATATTTCAGTAGTAGCTCCATATCCGAATGCACATTGTGTGTGCTCCAAAGTTTTTGCAGTAAAGGAACCGGAAACTTGCATTGTCCCACTGACCGCTAGCGTATGTGTTGGGATACTAGTATTGATTCCAACTCTATCGTTTGTACCATCAGAAAATATCATGTGAGTGTTGTTGTTTGACTCGACACGGAAATCAACTAAAGAATCTGAACCTTGATTAACCACCACTTCTGGTACGGCGCCATCAATTCGGAAACCTTCACGAATAGTGTTGTTATCATTGGCTTTAAAGACGATGTGTTTGTTAACTACATTATTTTGTAGAAGAATATTATCCGAACTATTATAGCCGAAATATCCCAAACCTGTGCCGGCACTATTGCTGAAGTAAATGGTGGGCAAGTGGTTGGTGATTTGTGCGTTGCCGGATAAGAACAGGAAGTTTGTACTGTTGTTAAACGTCAGTCGCGATTCAGCATTAATAGTGTTGGAGTTTACTGAGGTAATAATTCTGTTATCACCAGAATTTGTATATGCAGCGACGGCCGGGGCGCCCATCTCTACGCCTTTGACGTAGAAGGCTGATGCAGATACGTTTAATGAGCTTGACAAATGTGCTGCACTTATTACTGTGCTGCCGGCACCACCACCTACCATGGTAATAGTGTCACCATAAATTGAGATTGGTGAGCCACCAGAAATAGCACTGGCTGTTAAAGCAGAAACAGTGGCTGATGATGCTGTTAGTGTTGTGAAAAAGCCTCCGGAGCTTGAAAGTGTGGAAGAACCGCTGAAAGTTAGACTACCGGTAATCGTTACCGAAGACGCTGAAATTGTTAAAGGTGAACCACCTACAATCGAACTAGCGGTTAAAACCGAGATAGTTGCCGCCGATGATGTTAAAATTGAAATAGTAGAGGTGGAGGCCGTTAATGTTGTGAAAAAGCCTGCGGAAGCAGAAATGGTGCCAGAACCACTAAGTGAAATACTACCGGTTATCGTGACCGACGAGGCTGAGATGTCCAGGGGTGAACCACCCACAATAGAGCTGGCTTGTACAGTGCGGAAATGCCCCACAGTCCCACTAACTCCCAGTGAAGCAGATATTTGTCCTGTGGCACTTAATCTGCTCCCATCGAAAGTCAACGCGGACTCTCCATTAATTGCAGTTGAATTAACTGATGTTAAAATTCTATTGTTGCCTGAATTTGAATATAATGTTACGGCAGGAGCACCCAAAGCAACTCCACTTGCAAAAAATGCTGACGCTGAGATTGCTGCGGAACTAGATAAGACTACGGATGCCGTAATGGCAGATCCCGACACTATAAATCTTTGTTGACCATTAGTCTTTAATGCAACCAAATCTGTTTCGAAATCGATCTGTGTGTCTTCGGCATCGCCTTCGAACTTTACGTCGCCGTGTGTTTGTGGTCCCTTAGAACTATTGTAAGCCATTTATTGTTTTCTCCGTTTTAGCCAATTTTATTTATGATAAGCCACACAGTGCCATCTGATTGCAAGGTGCGCCCAGAGTAATTAGATTTTAAAATCACAGAATCACTTATATCAATTTTTGATTCTTCACAAGAAACATCTACCACGTTGGAGTTTAACTTAAAACGATCAGTGTTCACTTTCTTAATAACAAGCACTCTACCTTCGTTATTACAAGGCGCTGGAAGTTTAATTGACACTTTATTGTGGGATGAATCGCAAAGAATTGTATAATCGTCTTCAGCAACTTCATATACTGAATCAGAAGTTTTAGTAATATTGTTGAAGACTGCGCCTTCGCAAACCAGTTTGTTTATACGCGCTGTTTTCGCATTTAATTTACCTTCTACCTTTAGTGCATCATCTGATAAATCATACGTCAACTTAGGGGAGGACTCAAACTCAGCACCGCCTTTTATTTGAATCTCGCCTTTCGAGCCAGCGGCATGAGGCACTTTTAATTTAAGATACCCATTATATAAGTTTTTTAAGGTTGTATTCTTCGTGGCCTTAGACGACACATCTGACACAATTAAAAGATCATCATCGCTTAAATTTTGGCCGCGGACGTTAATTGGCTCTGCCTTGGTGCCATCAATTATTAATTTACCAGACTTAAGCCACAAACCAGAGCTGCTATCTAGATCTATGCCAACACCTTCTTCGTCGACTTTAATACAGTCGGTGGTTTTTATTTGCAACCCACCTCGGACATTATGTAAGCCATGCGCATAGTTCAAGTAATTGGCACTAATCTCTCCCTCAAACTTATCTGTTGGTATTTCCCTCAGAGCCGCGGCTGATCCTACGAAAGACGATGCTTTTATCTGCTTAACTTGTAATGTGTCGTTTTTATAAATTAAATTGTGATAAGTTTTTGCGACTCCGTCTTCTTCAAAAATGAGAAGCGCATCTTTTGTGCGCCCATTAATCTTAGCTACGGCAACGTCTTTCATCGTAGCGCAGGGGCTTTGGGCATCGGTATCCCAAAACACACTAGCACTGACTGTATTTTTAAATACTTTTACACCGTCGATCTCTTGGTCGCCATACTGATCAACCGAACCTTCGATGGTGCCTTTAAGTACGTTATATGCCATTTTTTATCCTCTTAACCATAAATAGATTATTTTTGTTTATTAAGCACATAAAAAAGGATGCCCCCTTTCGAGGGCATCCAAAATAACAACCATAAGGTTGTGGTGAATTATACGATTCGCCAGTCGTTTGCGACAACGTAAACCATCGTAACAGCACCGAAAGGTGACTCAACAGCGATTGAGGTAAGACCATCAATCGTGTGTGAGCCTTGTCTGTTAATGATGACTTTAGCGCCACTGGTTAAGTTACCAGCCTTAACTGTAACAACATCACCAACGCTAGGAGAGGCAGGCATCGACACAGTAGCGTCGGAGCTTGCATCAGCGAAGTAGTTGTAACCTTCGACAAGAGTATTGCCGTCAGCCTTAAGAGCAACGTTGTTACCGGTGACCGAAATAACACCGCTGGCAGCGCTGAGACCAGCACCAGCCATAGCGGTTACAAGGTCAGCAATGCTTTCCTTTTTCGAACCGTTACTGTCGTTAGCGTCAACAATAGCGATGCTATCGTTTGCAACGTCAACTGCAGCTGCAGCAAGGTCGTTAAGATCAACTTGCATGTCGTTGGCGTTAACAGCTAAACCACCGTTAGAGGCGTTAGCGATACCGATGACAGAGCTAGCCGCGGCCATACCGGCACCAGCGAACAACGCAGCAAGATCAGCAACAGCTTCTTTCTTGGTTACGTTTGCATCGTTAGCGTCGATGAAAGCGAGCGAGTCGCCATCAGCGATAGCACCAGCGCTTAACTCGTTAAGGTCAACTTCAATTCCAGAGATGGAATCAACACCACCCATGAAGCCAATACCGGTACCAGCGAACGAGCCGGAGATACCAACCTTATCGGATGCAACCTTAAGAGCACCAGAAACAGCGACCGAAAGGACAGCACTAGAAGCCGAGAGACCGTCACCAGCGAAAAGAGTTGCGATATCATCGATAGACTCTTTCTTAGTGGTGTTGTCGGTAGAATCGACAATAGCGATAAAGTCACCAGCAGCGATCTGAACAGCGGTCAACTCGTTAAGGTCAAGAGCCATAACTGCGGAAGCAGCAGACAAACCATTACCAGCAAAAAGAGTTGCGAGATCGTCAACAGTTTCTTTCTTAGATGCGTTGGAATCCGTAGCATCGATGAACGCGAAACTATCGCCAGCAGCAATAGCAGCAGCACCTAACTCGTTAAGGTCAAGGTCGAGGTTACCAGAACCATCTTGCTTGAGACCAGTACCAGCGACAGCTGGAGCAAGTTTAGCACCGGTGACACCGTCATCTTTGATGCGGAGTGAAGCGCGACCAACAGACTCGATGGTGCTTTCATCAGCAACAACGTGAAGTGAACGAATTGAATCGACACCGTCACCTGGACCACTGTCAAGACAGTCACCAGCGATCGAGCCGCTGATACCAAGCTTGTCAGAAGCAATTGTGAGTGCTGAGCCAGAAGTTGCAATCGAAATGACTGCACTGGCAGCCGAGAGACCGTCACCAGCGAAAAGAGCAGCGAGGTCATCGACAGTCTCTTTGTGAGTTCCATCGTCGGTAACATCTTGGAAAGCCAAGAAGTCGCCAGAAGCGATAGCCTCTGCGGTTAACTCACTAAGGTCCACGTCAAGGTTGCCGGAACCATCTTGTGCAAGACCGTAACCAGCGACAGCTGGGGCAAGTTTAGCACCAGTAACACCATCATCTTTAAGACGAAGAGCGTCACCACTAGTTTCAATTGTTGAATCATCAACACCGACTGCAAGAACACCCGAAGATGCAGCAAGACCGTCACCTGCAATTGCAGTAGCGTAATCAGCCATTGTGTCGCGCTTCATAAGTCCATCACCATCGAGGAAGTAGAAGCTGTCGGAAGCGACAGCGAGAGCGGCGTCAGCGACACCGTCAAAACGTACAGTACCAGCAGTACGTAAAGCACCACCAGCAGATAAAGCGCCAGAACCAGAAACGGCACCTGCTGCAGTAGCAGAGAAACCGGTCGTGCCAGCGTCGTTCTTAACCGTAAAGTCACCCTCTTGTGTAAGAGAACCACTCATTGTTGCGGCTAAGCTTTGATATTTATAAGCCATATTTAAAAACCCTCCATATTATTAGTTTTGTAATACGCGAACGCAGTATAGATAACCAAATTTGATTTAGATATACAATACCCGTTCGACTATAAATAGCATGAACAACGTCAAATAAAAATTAGTAAATAAAGTATTTGTTTGTCCCGTTACAATAAAGCTGGACAGATGCAAAAGGTGACTCTAAAACTATTGAATTTTGGCCGTCGATTGTTTGCGATCCAGACGCTAAAATTGTTATGTTATTGGTGTGTGCGATACCACCTTCATCTTTAATTATGAAAGTTTGCCCACTTAATAGAGAGGCTGCATTGGGTAATCTAAAGTCTACTGGATTGCTTGTGGTATCGATTCCAACAAAATAATCTGTGGCGGAAGCCGTGGCTGTTGCGGTTAATGTTCGTCGAGGTAATCTGAGCCCACCGCCTAAATTTAAAATATTATTTTGGAATGTCAAATTCGCTGATCCGGTAAGGTCTCCATCAGCACCATCATGAAACTGTACAGAAAATGCCGGGCCTTCGGCTACGACGTGGTCAGCTTTCACATTTATAAGATTGCTGCCATCTCCGTAGAAGGCTGATGCAGATATATTCATACTAGAGCTTAAAGTCTTGTTAAATGTGATAATATCTTGCGCATTATTAGAGGCGATGGTGGCGCCGTTTGTGCCAATATGAATGGAGCCGGTGCCAACAAACAATTCTTTCCATCTGTTATTGGCAGAGCCCAAAGAAAATGCGTTGCTACCCGATGGGGTTATCGAGCCGGTAATTATTAAACCACCACTGGCGGATACTCTAACTGTTCCGGTAAAAAATGACTCTCCAGCATATAAGGTGTTTGCAGAGACGCCAATTGAAGCCGTTATGTCCCCAACAACATTTAGCGTAGTGCCATCAAACTTTAAGTTACTCTCACAAGTTAGTGTATTGGCATCTCCCCCTACATTAGTAAGAATTGAATTATTGGTGGCGTTTGAAACGCGAGGGATGTTAATTACTTCTGCTGCGTCCGAAGTGCTTAAACTACCAGAAATGATCGGTATAACAACTCTACCATTAGCATCCTTGCGAGGCAGCATCTTGTTTGGTTGAGCAACCGTACCTGATAAATTGTTGTATGCCATCTGCTAGTCTCCCTTATTAATTAGAAGACAAACCAGTTGGCTCCATTAGAATATAAACTAATTGCTGGGTTTGACCCTGTTAGGGTATAATTAGTTGCGCCGTCGATCGTGTATGTGCCGGCGGCGGAGGCGCTTAATCTAATGTCTGTTCCATTTAAGTGACCCACTTCATCCTTAACGAGCAGTAGTGCTCCAGAACCATATGTGGACGCGGCGGGAATTTCTATCTTAACACTACCAGTGGAGCGTACACCAATAATATAACTTGGGGCGCTCGCAGTGTATATAGCTGTTACACTTGATGTAGTCGGGACAAACTCATACAACACATTTAAACCGCGGACATGCACCGCTTGAGTGCCGGCACTGGCACTTAAGATCTGAGTACCACCGGAGTTTTTAACTATTAAGCTTCCGATTCTTGAATGTGTGTCGTCGTTACTGTTACCAAAGAAGGTTGATCCGGTAGCATCAATGATAGAGATGTTCTCATAGTTGATCACGCTGGCACTTAAGCTGCCTGTGACAATTAAGTTTCCGGATAAGATTAAACTACTTGCAGTATGACCACCGCCCTCAGAGCCCGTATAATAAACAAACTTAGAAGAACCGCTAGGTGAATTGGTTCCCGTGAGAAACAGCACAGAACTAACCGGGCCTGGAATAGTCACGCCGGCGCTACTGCTACAATCTACATATGCCCATCCAAAACTCATTCAAATACTCCTTAGAAACTACTACACGCAGCAAATGCTGAAGTTGGTGCGTCAGTGGTCTTTTTCACAAAAGCCACTCTATCCACCCCCGCGATGTGAAATCTATACTGCCCGGGCTGCCCACTAACAACCGCAGCATTCATCACAGAACGAGTACCGTCACCATCCTGCTCAAGAATAGGAGCCCACTTACCAAAAGCATAGTTGTAGCCATATATATCAATCGAATTGGTACTGGCGCCGGCGACGTAGACATGTAAATATCTCTGGTTCTCAGTGACATATCCATTTTTACCATCATCGGCGCTGTCTAGATCATCAGCCAAAAGACCACTGCTGGCAAGTATCGTGACCGCAACTGCTGTCTCTTTAGAGGGTACCGTATGGTTGTCTGATAATGCTTTGGGACGTCTTGTACGTCCCCAACTTGTTGGTACGTACGCCATTAGTTTTTCCTCGCATCATATCTATAATGAATATTCATATCTAAATCCTAAAAAGTAGTGCACGCAGCAAAAATGTCATCTGGAGCAGTAGAGTCGTCGCCGGCAATGTCTCCCACAAAACCAACTCTATCGACACCAGAAATATCAAAAATATAAAGCTGAGCAGCACCACTAGAGCCACAGGTGGCTGTCATGATGGAGCGGGTACCATCGCCATCGTGTTCAAGGATAGGAGCCCATTTGCCAAAAGCATAGTTATAGCCGAATATGGCTACCGAATCTGTAGCACTGGCGTCTTTTACATAGACGTGTAAGTATCTTTGGTTTTCGGTGGAATATCCGTTGCACTCTGGCTTAGCGACAGCATTAAGCGCATCCACCAAAGCTGAACCGGTAGTTACTGCTACCACTTCGACTGACGTTTCTTTGCTGCTAACGCTATGATCATCGCTTAGGGCCTTGGGCCTTCTGGTTCTCCCCCAACTTGTTGCTTTATAAACGGACATTATATCTTCCTCTTTTCTTGTTTACAGTAATAAATAGTCATCTATTTTTTCTCGTGCGTTTTTCTAATGCTCTTTGTTTTTTAACTTCATCTCTGATTCTACGCCTTTCAGCCTTTTTAAGGTCCTCTCGCTTTTTATCAGATGGTTTTTTATAATATCTTCTGTCTCTGATTTCTTCAACAATCTTTTCTTTTTTGCACTTTTTAATAAATCGTCGAATCATCTTTTCATGATTGCCGCGACATTCTCTTGAAGTAACCTTGACGTTTGATCCTTTTTTGCTCATCGTTTCCCCTTGTTCATTGATTCCCAAATTTTGGAAGATTGCCCGAGGATAGAGCCAATGTCAACGCCAGCATCATCAGGATCCCCCATATCTACGCTACCAGCACTCTGCTCTTGCTGTGCAGGTGTGGGTGTTGTACCTTCAAATAAGTCAACACCGTTATATGCATCTCCGCCAATCGCGTCCATAAGTTTTTTTCTATTTTCGCTAAAGTCTCGCTTTTTTGGCGGCTCAGTTCGAACGGGCTTCTTTACCTGTTCTGTTATAACTGGTGCGCTATTGAGACCTTTAGTGACCTCTGCTACAACATTTGACAGAAGTCCTTCTTCTAAAAGGACTTCGTGAATGCACTCTTTTACGAGTGGCTTAATTAATTTTTTTAAATCAGTCTTCTTCACTTAAAACCTCATTTAAAAGCCGGTTGATTTTGTCGGCTTTTGTGAATACATTATTAGTAAAATCTTTTGCTTCGCGCATCATAAAGGCGCCGGGCGTTGATGGCTCTGAAACCATATCAAAACAAATTAACTGGAAATCGTCTTCTACTATTGTTCTTCCTGCTTCTTCACGAACAGAACCCATACCGCGCGATGAGACACCAACAGTAGCTCCGCCGTCAATTAAGGCTCTAAGAATTTCTCCAGAGGGTGTGCCAAGCACTCTAATCTTGCCCATAACATTGTGACCATCGATCCAAATGTCAGTTACCATGTGGGAACAATTTTTCAAATTGATTACTGAATCGTCTGGGTGGTCGAGTTCGCCAAGGGCGCGTTTTTCTCTAACAAGTTTCTTGTAGTTCTTAACTTCACGCTCCATAGTTTCGTGCATATACTCCCGGCCATTTCCGTTTTTAGTATTGGTCATTTGCATAATACCAGAAAGGATCATAACGTTTTCTTCCCTTACCAAACGCTTTTCTTCCTCTGTAAGAAGGTCTTGGCAGACACCTCCATCGCACAATGCGTAATATTCTCTAAGTAATTTCTTTGACATTATTTAATAAATCCCCATCTCTTTGAGATGTTTTGTAGTTGTTCTTCCAGTGTTTCTGGACTCAGAGGCTGCAGGCTTTGCTCCCATAAATCTAGTTCATTCATAATGTTCTGGTGTATCTCCTCACTAAGTGGTGCTGATTCGCTAACGACACCCACATCTACGGTATCTTCAATCGCCTTTGTTAATGGTGATGGTGCACGATCTCCAAGTGCGGCTGCTACTTGTTGGGCATATTCTAGAGCGGCTTCTGAATTAAAAACAGACTTTCCGGCCCTTTGGCCCATTCTGGTCGTTCCCATAGCAGTTCGTGCCTGAGATGCGGTAATGCGGCCGGCCTGCTTTCCACCATCGACCCAAGCTTGCAGCCTGTTATCTAAGGCAGGAGCTGCTGGTGTGGCCGTGGCTTGTTGTTGGCCAGAGGCCGGAGCAGGAGCGGGAGCAGCTTGTTGTTGACCAGAGGCCGGAGCAGGAGCAGCTTGTTGTTGACCAGAGGCCGGAGCAGGAGCAGCTTGTTGTTGACCAGGAGCAGGAGCAGCTTGTTGTTGACCAGGAGCAGGAGCAGCTTGTTGTTGACCAGGAGCAGGAGCAGCTTGTTGTTGGCCACCTTGACCACCAGAGCGGTCAGCAATAGCGCGTTGGACTGCAGCCTTAAATTTCTCACTTTTTGGAGCAGTTTTGGCTACGTCTTGAACTTTTTGCTGTGTTTGTTTAATTGTGTTTGACACCTGTTTGATATCGTCAATATCTGCAATACCAAGTTTTTGGGCATCCAAATCTAATTTTTGTTGTAATTTAAGAAGATGGTTGCTATATGAATTCATTGTCGATGCAGCTTTTTTAAGCGCAGCGTCTCCTTGACTAGCAAAAGGGTTGAGAGTTGCTGTGGCACCTGCTGCTGTTGCTTTGAGTCTATCAAGAACATTTTCATCTATCTCATCGTTCTCGACCATCCTATCAATCTCTTCGCTGATAATCTCTATTAATTGTTTTTCGGTAATGTTCACAGCTAAGACCCCTTACAGCAGCGTCTTACTGGTTGCAACATCCATTTATTTATCCAAGTGTTTGTGTTCATGTTTGATTCCTTCATCTCCAAATATTATGTTAAAAACGTATGAGGTTCCTGACGACAGCCAACCTAAAATAAAAAAGTTAGCTACACTAACGTCAAAATTAAATAGTTCCGTGAACGGAGAAAGTAGCATTAAAAACCAACCTACATGAAAACCCATGCACATTGGACACTTAAACAATTGCCCTAAGTGTCCCTTAGTTGGCCTTAGATCGTCTAATATTTTACCATATACGAGTATTTGTGTTAGCCCATAGGCGCACAAAATAAAAGTAAGTAATTCCATTTTCCTCTCGTTAGATTGTGTAGATATAGTTCAGCGAGTAAGGATCACGCACATATCCGTGCTTCATTGAACCCTTCTCGGTTGATTGTGGGACTTCTCCCAATTCTGTAGAGTCTTCCTTGTCTGGGTGAATAAGTTCATCATCCTGCATAGAAATGATGGCTTCTTTATTCTCAAAGTATGGTCGCTCTTCCTCAATAAACTGCGATATGTTGATAAGGGCCAACTTCGGTCCATTTATGTCTGGGTTGGCAGACTCTTGGATTGTTGCTTCGAGTGCACCAAAATAGGATCCGGCTTGAATGCTTTCTGGTACCACAATTCCTTTCTTGAAGAGTTGTGTCATTAATCTGTTTTGTGCGCCGTAGACCATGTCAGACATTGTTTCCTTCGGAAATGCAACCACTTTATTTGTTTTAGGTGATAACACAATATCGATATCTCCGTGATCAAAGATCATAACATCACCGTTAAGAGACTGGCGAGCAGTTATCTCAAGTCGAACTTTTTTGGCATTGGCTTTCTTACCAATTCTAATCACTACTGGCATTGTCGTTAATTTCCCCTACTAATTGCTGTACCTTTAAGATGGTCAACAGCATGCTTTGATTAGCTTCAACATTTTTGTAAGCGTCGAGCTTCTCAAGTATTTGTTCTGTTTTCTGAGTCATTTGTTCGTCTGTGTTGATGTGTTCACTATCTTTAGATTTAGTTAATTCTGTTTTAAGTCTGGCAAGTTCTTCATTCAGGAACATTTTTAATTCCAAAGAGTTGTCAACAAAAGAACTAATATAAAGGTTAAGCAATTCCTTTTGTTCCGACAAGAGTTTTTCGTTATACTTGTTATTAAACTTTTGGACAAACGACTCGACAACTAACGAATCGACCTCAGTCTGTACTTCTTCTTCACTTGGCTGACACATATGTTCCAAAACCATTTGTTCAAGTATTACAGCACTTTTAGGATCTGTGTTGTCTGAAAACATTTTATAAATGTTGGCTAATGATTTGTAGTTTGGAACAAAGTTATTAAAAACAGAGGGCTCAAGTTCTTTATTGACGTCACCTATTAAGTCCGACTGACTCACAAACACACCCTGCGTGTCTAAGAGGCGGCTGGCCAGCTTAGCTTCTCTTATAATTTTTTCACAAGTTTCTTTTTCTAAGCCAGCAGTTTCATAAAGAGACTGGTAACATTGCAGGTCTTTGTACAAAATTGAATCGGCCGCAAAATGCTTTTTGATTAATTTTACAACCGTGTTTTTTCTTTCATGGTCACCTTGTAAAATAGCAGAGGTGCCTTCTCTTATCAATGCTTCATAAACAAAGGCCGTGTTTCTTTTCTTGTTGTACTTAGTTTTCATCATTTTGCTCCGTGATTAATTTTTGCTTATCTTCTAAACTACTGATTAAATGGTTTAGTGAATCGTTTACTTCGAAGATCTTTTGTTCTTCTTTTGACTCTTTCAATGTATAAGTAGACTCTTTTTCCTCGTAAATACCTTTTGCAATGCTAGGAAGTGCTGCCGATTCTATTCCGCTAGCTCCTTGGAACTTCGATCTGGTCGAGCGGCCGCGTTTCTCTGCATTGTACTGGGCGGCCATATTACGCTGTCTAGGGCCCGAGGATTTACGTCCATCGTTGGTGCCATCTTTTCTAGTATAAGAGCCTTTTTCATAGTTGCTAACTTTACTAAGTCTCTCGGAGTCGCGCGATCCAGGTGGTACTGCGAGGAGAGGTGAATCGTCACCTGCCGGAGCATCAGCACCAGCATCGCCTGCCGGCATTTCTTCGGCGCCGGTATCTCCGCCGAGGTCGTCTAGCCCCATATCACCACCGAGGTCTCCCCCAAGATCACCGCCGGCGTCTCCACCAAGGGCTCCTGCAGTTTCGCCGGTGGCGGCGGCTTCGGCTACCTGTTGGAGTGATGCATCATACTTGCGATCGTAATAAATCTCTCTTTGGTTTCTGACAAACTCTTCGTTAGACATACCAAAAATGTGTTCTGTTACCCATCGGCGGGAAAAGAATCCCTCAGTAGCAGAGGCGGCAATATCAAATTTAGCTTTCCAAAATTCAATCTCTTGCATCTCGGCAATTTTAGATGGGTTGTTCAAGGCAAGCTTAAAGTTGATAAGATCGTCGCCGCGGAAACCAAGAGTGTAAAGGTGGATAATGCCGATCTTTTCAAGTTCGTGGATGATGACACGTTGTAATCTTTGGATTGTTCTCGCAAAACGGATGTCTTTTTGTGCAAGGGTGGTTTTGTCTTCTGCGGAGCCTTCGCCCATAGAAAGGTAAGGTTGTGGAATCTTGAGGGCTGCGAATAACTTGTCTCGGAGGTACTTGACATCTTCAACTGCAGCGGTGTTTTGTCCGCCAGCAAGATTTGTAACCTCAGTAGCAGAACCCGGGCGAACAGGAATAAAATAATCTTCCTCAATGCTCATTGGGTTGTAGCGCATATCAACACGACCGGTCTTTTGATCAATAACCGAGTGTCGCTTAAGGTTGCTAACGATCTTCTCCATGTATTGCTCAACATCATTTGGCGGGATGCCGCCAACATCAATCTTAAACAGTCTTCTTTCGGATGAGCGTATAACGCGATAAGCCATCATTGCATCTTCAACAAGTGTAAGTTGTCTAAAGATTCGTCGCGCAGGATCTAAAATAGATGTACCGTACGGCGAGTGTTTATCATTACCCAATACTCTAAAGTGGGCGATCTGCCAGTTTTCGAAGGTCATACCGGCGCTATTCCATTGATACTGCACATAGTTGGGGTTAGTCGAGTCTTGACCCTCTAACCTCTCTACCTCGGTAATTGGCAAAGTGATGACGGATTGAACTCCAAATTTATCGTCTATGTCCATGTATAAAAAGAAATCTCCATACTTACACATTGTTCTAGCCCAACCAAAAAGATTATATTCGAGATTTAATACTTTTGAATATAAGTTACTGAGCACTGCTTTAATTTCTTCATTGGAACACTTAATGTTTAGCATTGGCCGCAAATCAGAGTAGGTTGTCATCTCATCTGCGTAAATGTCCAAAGCGGATGCAATTTCAGGCATGTACTCCATTTGGTCAAAGTCAATGTAGCGCTCAACACGGCGCTGGTTTTGCATTGCGTTCAAAGCCAGGTTATCAAGAGGGCTGTATTGCGACTTCTTAAACTGTTGTCCAGAAGCAGTCTTGAACCTAGATGAAAACTTATCTAGATGCTGGCGCCTGATCTTGGTGCCTGTTTGCGAACGGTAGTTCACAATTGGTCCCGAAAACAGTCTTGTAAGCGCCTTAAACAGATCGTTTTGCTGATTTAGCGGGTTTCTTCCACTGTTATATTTTTTCTTGTTATCTGCCATTTATAGTCTCACTTTATAATCCACTTGTATTGGGCATACAAATCTTTTGCTTCATCCATTTTATCAAATAAATTGTCTTGTTTGTAGCCTTGTTGGCCTTTAATTTGTGTATTCATATTGGTATTTGTTTTGTATACTGCATTTAAAAATGCTTTTTTATAATTTAGCTCGCGCGAGCTATGTTGAATTGCGGTGTCTCTTACCCAACAAGCGATTGCAAGAGCCATGATTAAGTCATCGTGGTACCCTTTCATTGCTTGTGGCTTACCGTTCCTCCAAATAAAAGTCTTCATTTCACTAATAGTGCGAGAAGAATATATGGTAATTAGTTTATTTCTTATAAACTCTTCTAATTTAGCAATTATCAATGGTCTTGTCTTCATAGAAGTTGTAAAACCCGGAACGCTTGAGTTCATATATTCCGCTGAGTGTTGGTCAACATATTCGTGTGTCGACTTGACAGAGTGGTAAACATTTGGATACCTAGATTCATTTAGTTTTTCAAGCACTGAGAACCCAATATTGTTATTTTCTACCACGACCATACAATTGCCAAATTCTTTTCCTACTTCATTTAGCATATTAGCATACATATCAAGCGTTGGTTTACCTTGGTATTCTCCAATAACCTCTAAAGTCTCCAGCTTAATAATATGAAATGTAGAATAGTCTGCTCCATCGCCGCGGGCAACATCAGCCACAAGAAGATAATTGCAAGAAGGATCATACTCTTCCCATATCCAGAAGTTTCTATCGAATCCTGTTCTATGCTTTGGTTCTCTAACGTTTGTTAGCAGCCACTCCATACATTCTGGGTCGATCACAGTTTCACCAGAAGTATTGAAGTTGCATTCAAGCTCCTGCGCGATTTGTCTCTTGGACATATTTCTGGTTTCTTTCTTGTACCATTCCTGGCCGCGGTCTGGGTGCACGTCCCATGACAGGGTAGTCAAGTTAAAGTTGTTTGTTTTAGTCTCTGCATCGGCACAAGTTTTGTGAAACCAGTTACCTACGCCATTTGGTGTAGACAATGCAATACATCGACCACCGGTGGACAGTGTGGGATACAGACCAGTCCACAACTCATCGAGACCCTCAATGTGTGCAGCCTCATCAAGCACCAAGAGAGACAGTGCCTCAGAACGACCAGCATCACCAGAAGTTGATGTAGCCTTAATCGAAGAACCATTAGACAATTCGAAGGATGTGCGGTTGTCTACAGAGATAGTCGCAATCTTTAACCAGTCTGGAACATTTCTCATAATGTTCTTGACCTTTTTAACTAAGTTACCTGCTGTTGCAAACTTGGTAGCCATTACAAGAATCGCTTTGTCTCGATGGAACAGCATCATCCAAGTAATGTAACCAGCAGTAACTGTTGAGATACCTAGCTGCCTAGCCTTAAGGATGACATTGAATCTATAGTCATTAAAATCTTTCAGTAGATCATCTTGAAAGTCGTATGTATTAAAAAGAATTAAGCCATGAAGCGGATGCGAGATCCTTGCATAATTATTTAGAAAGTAAGCAGGATCCTTGCCACATTTGACTATTTCTTTGATTTGCTGTTTTTTGTCCAGTTGGAAAGTCATACATCCCTGAATACTCTGCGAATAAGTTCTTGTAGCTCTTGTAATTTAAAGCCCGCCTGTGGTCGGCCTTCAGAACCAGGAGTGTATAAGGTGCCGGGATTTTCCGGTTCTTTCTTCATTTCAACGCCGGGAAGTTTTTCAAATACAATTTGAAATATTTCCGCTACATCTTCGGGCTCCATATCTGAAACTAACTCATAGATTCCATCAACAGCCGCTTTTACAGGATGCACTCCGGAGTCCGCTTCAGCCTCCGGATCATATGCGCCCTCTTCATCATCTTCATCATCATATTGAGGCATATCATCTGCTTTGGTGTCCATATCGATAGCCATTGTCTTAGATGCTTTATTTGGTTTGTCCATAGCAGCGGTGTCACCGCCGCGGGAGTCAGGATTATCGAGTGCTCTACGCCTTTCATATTCCTCATCACCAATGAGTTGTCTTAACAAATCTTCGGCTGCTTGGCTTTCATCGAACACTTCCTCTTTGAGGTATTCCTCAACGATAATTTGTTTAAGTTTGCTAGCACTGATATTCATCTTTACGACTCCTTTTTTCTAGTGTCGTTCTGAGGACGCTTGCCGCCGCTACCATCCCAACCACCTTGGTCGATAAACTTTCTAAAACTATCTTCCGGCTTAGTATCTGCTTCTGCAGCCACAGCATTCTCTTCGTTCAGGCCACCAACCTTGTAGTGCATTTTGGCGGTTACCCAGGAACGAATCCGGGTTGAGTTCTCGACTCTAACATCAATCTCTCCCTCGGTAGTAAGAGCAACAGATTCGCCGCGGATCTTGCGATATTCTTTCTTGAGAAACTTTACAATCTCAGCAATCTGCTCTTCCATTCTGGTTTCAAATCCGTTTGCGTATACCTCTTTCAAAGTAACTTCAGACATGTAAGAGAGGCACATCATATTGCCATAAAATTTAACGTTAAAGCCATCCATCACTCTCTTGTCAAGAATAGCGTCTCCTTCTTCTCTTTGCAGACCGACTAAAAGCGGCTCGCCTTTTGCATCAAGTGCGCCATCATAAGCGTTTGCTGCTGCTTGGGATAATCCCTGAACGATTTCGTATACTGTAGCCATTATTTATTTCCTTTATTATCGTTTGGGCGCCAACCGTTTTCCCATCTCTGTTCTCTACCATCAACATATTGAATGTAGCATTTATTGCAACAATCAAATTTTAACAGGCAGACATCATCCAAAGATTTTTTAGGAAACCTGCCACATACTGGGCAGGAGCGTAATTGTTCTCTATTAAGTAGTTTTTTTGATACCTTTATACCATTTATATCAATTTTCTCTCCGGAGTGATCATTTTTCTTTTGTTTAGAATACAGTTCTTGCATTTGTTCGATGTATTCTTTTTCTCTTTCCTCGGACCAATTTGCCCTCGGATTAGAGACTGCCTCATCACCATACTTTTCGGCGATGGCCTTCTCTACTCTGGCGATATGATCAAAGTCTTTATCTTTCATTTAGGGTTTTGTACACTCCATATGAAGCGGCTGTTCCGATCACAATCCCCCCAGCAAAGTACAGCCATTTGTACCGGGGTGATGTTTTTTTTAGGGCACTTGCTAGGAAATCAATTTCCTTGTCCTTCTGCATTATAAACAAATCGTATTCATTTGTCAAGGATCTGTGTTCGATTTTTAAGTCTTCTAACTTAAAATCATATTCTTCTTTTTGAATCTTTAGTTGATAATCCATTTTAATATCACACGAATATTTGTATGTATCATAGTCTGCTAGCATTTTTGACATTGCATTGCTGTCAAACAGGACACCCTCAAATGGTGCTGGTGCCTTGTATTCAAGTATCGTAAATTTCGCTGGTTCGGTAGCGTTAGCGGTAAGAGCAAACACCAGAAGTAGATTAAGGAGCATATTCGATTCCGAATTTTCTTTCTATATCTTTAATCAGTTGTTCTCGATCATAATTAAATTTGTTTTTATATTGACCTTGTTTGTCTTCTCTTAGCTGCTTAATCATCTGGAGGGCATTTTCATATTCCTCTTCGATGGCTGCAATTGATTCCATGTGGTTCTCCATTAGTAATTGTTTTTCTCGTATCTCTTGCTTGTGGATTTCTTTTAATCCATCAATTTGAGCTTGATACGATTCGTTTTGTGTTTCGTATGCTTTTTGCATAAGGTTGTAATCATGTCGGCTTTTCATAGCCACGACAAGGCTGAGCACTACTATAGCTATCGCTTTCCAGTTTTTAAATACAAACTCAAGTATTGCTGTTTTAGTCATTAAAACCTCGCAACCTAGCAATGCCGTCAATAACAGTCTGGCCTCCAATGTAGATTGCTGAAATAATTACCCAGTCTTCGCTAGTCACGTGACCAGCAAGAGTGAGTCCGGTTGCAGTAAGCCATACCATCAGCTTACGAGAGGTAAGCTTCGCTAACCAAGTGTCCATAAATGCCGTTGCTTTTGCCACCATCAATCCCTCACTTCTTTTCTTTGGCTAACTTAGTTGCAGTTGCATACATAACTGATTCTGCATCATCGCCATATCTTTGTTTAAAACCCTTCTTGTCCTTCTTCATGCCTTTGACAATCTTTTCTTTTTCTTTCTTCTCTGGCTTGGTGAGTTCTTTTTCTGAAATAAAGTTTCGCCAGTTGTTGTGAATTTTCTCTTGGGTTACTTCCGCTTCGGGCTCTGGTTCGTCGGCTCCCTTGTATTCTCCTTTTAAGAGAATTTGCAACATTGCGGCCGCGGCCAATAATGACGGTATAAGTGTATTAAGTATTCCACTAAAAATCTCTATAATTTTTGGCCCTTCTGTTTGCAACTTATCGGCAACCGCAGTTGCAACCTTGGGATACAACTTTTGCTTGGCAAGCTCGGCTGGACCCCCGCTGATTGGCATAAAAACTCTAAGAAAACTTCTGTCTCTAAATTTCTCAGCGCCGATGCGCATAGCGTCTTCCAGCTTTTTAAATAAGTCTGTAAAAAATGCCGCGGCAGAATCGGGGTTGCTAACAAATTTTTTCACAACATCAAATTTACTAATGAGGGAAATTAAGGTGTCATATATGCTATCGGCTGCCGATTCAATCATCTCTCCGAATGCATTTCCTGCCGCTACACCGATTGTAGCGTCGGGAATGATCATTTGAATTCCTTTTTTAATTGGTCTCAATAATTTTGAGACCAAGCCTTCTACGAGGCCTCTTAGTTTGGCAGCGATCTTATCGACGCCGGTACCGACTTTGGCACCCAGATCTTCGAAAGCGTTTTGCATTAATTGTCTTATCGTTTGATAAAAAGTATCGAAGCTACCTTTCCAAGAAGTCAGAGCTTGAGCCCAAAGTTGTTGGTATTCTTCTAGTCTCGCACCAATTTGAGATACTTGGGTGATAGACCCCGATATTGCTTCAGCTGAAAACAATGCGTCTATAGCGGTCTCTGCTGCGCCGGCCATCGGCGTACCTAAGCCAGCACTACCGCCGATTATACCATATTCGACTAAAGCAGCAATGATGTATTGTGCAACATCCCTAAAGGTGTCTGCGCCTATTTCGTTAAGCAATTCTTCGTTGATCGAGGACGAGTCAAAGTAGTCCTGTTCTAACAGGTCTTCTACTAAAAATCCTCTCCAGTTATTTACTATTAATGTGTGATTCATTTTACTTTGTTTAATTTAGCGTTAATCGCCCCACCCATAGCTTCTTTAAAATCTTGAATGCTTGCTCTAATCTCTTCTTCGTCAGGAGCGCCTTCATACCACTCTTTGAAAAGATTTAATATATCAAGGCTCTCTATAGTGGCCTCGCTGACGCGGGCCTCCAAAAGAATTTGTTTCATCAACTCTTCAGCAGATTCATGTTTTTCTTCGGTTGGCTCTTCTTCAACCTCTTCCGCCAACACAATGGTTGGCGAAGTTGACGTACTGTTTACAAGTTTGTCCCAAAGTGACTTAATCCAATTCATTTGTCTGCCTTCTTTTTGTCTTTATACTCTTGGTATATCATCATGATCGCTGGAATGATAATAGCTGGTGCGAAATTAGTAGCTACTTGTCTTAAAGCATCAGCGGCTATTTGAACGTTCTCGGGAGTAATATTTTCGATACCTTCATTCAATACATCATCTCCCAGATTCGTATAACCGATTTGCGCGGGATCTTGATTGTTCAACCACTGTTTTATGTTGTCTGCAAATTCGTCTGGGCTATCAGAGTCCCTTTGCAGTTGATCGAGCACCGAGTACATATCTTCATTAGGATCATCCATTAACCAATCCATACCAACGTCCTGCAGATCTGACTTAAAGGTATCTCTCACATGTTGATAACTCAGTGCATCTTCTCTTTCAATTTCTTGATCAATGCCACTAACAGCACGGCCGGGTTCGTATGCTGCTTCGTTTAAAGACTTTCGCCAATTTTCAAATAGTTTTTTCATCATAATCTCCTATGTTGCTAATCCATTCATACTTAGTGCTTCTACCTTGGGTTCAAGTTTTCTATGTTAGAAGTTTGAGCCAAGACATCATTAAATAGTTCTTTGAATATCTCCATCGCAATAATTTCAGCATCACTCTCAGATTCCGCGTTGCCCAGCGCTGTATCG
>Ga0206123_10000553_pt1 | contig 36881 bp, 56 predicted proteins | sample Helgoland_Spring_2_FD_160086 | JGI IMG/M metagenome (GOLD analysis project Ga0206123, IMG submission 160086) | Pelagic subsurface seawater microbial communities from Kabeltonne, Helgoland, North Sea - Helgoland_Spring_Bloom_20160316_1 | ecosystem: Environmental > Aquatic > Marine > Epipelagic ...
GAGTACCCCATTTCGCTAAGGGTACTTCAATGAAAACAGAGTTTGATACACAATCCCCTATTGAATCTAGATAGAGTTCTTTCGTCAGGGGTAGTTTGACGGAAACTCATCTCGGCATGATTAGCCTATTCAAGATTTCAATAACCGAGTCTTTAGGATTCTCGCTATATTTGTTCAGAGTCTTCCACGGAAGATCGTTGAGTATGAGTAAAACTTCGTCTGCTATGTGTAGCGGCACTTCTCGCATGAGCGACTCTATACGAGTTCCCTGCCTTAAGTTCGATGGTGGTTGCACTAGTGACCGAGGCGAATTAGTAGAAACCCAGCAGCGAGCCCCACTCCACTTACAACCCAAATTTGCTTATTCTTTAGATACAATTCGTCAATCAAAAGGCTATTGGAGTGACGACGATATTTCTCTTGGAATCTAGCGTCAGCAGCGCCTTGCGCGTTATCACCATCGCCTAATACTTTGAACAATGGATAGGCATTGTAGAACGTTATCACAGTTGCAGTCGCTAAACCGACTCCTGTTACTTTGTCAAGCATCAGATCACTCCGTATATTCTACCGAGGACGCTGCTAGATATAAGACCTTTTTTCGTCAAGGCTAGTTTGGGGTAGGGTTAAGTACCTCGGGCATTCATTGAATATTTACCAAAGGAGTTGAAAAATTGTCAGAAGACGAAACAAAAACAATATTGCGTGGGATTGAGGAAAACCTCCGTCTCATCGCTGAAGCGATACTACAGACAGGTATCGGCACTCCTGTACCAGCCTTCGTTAAGGTTGCACAGGATGTGTTGAAAGAAGCCAATGAAAAAGTTGGCGAGTCTGTGGTTGAAACCGTACAGAACGAAATGGCCGATGAGCCGATGAACCCAGTGGTGGAAGAAGTGGTGAAAGAGACTTCTAAACCAGTAAAGGGCGACTTAGCTATCGGTGCAAGAGTAGTTTACGCAGGAAAGCCAAATCAGAGCAAGGGACTGATTACAGGGCACTTAGGTGTCATTGTAGATAACCCTGGAACAGCTTGGATTAAGGTACAATTTGAGGGAATCTCAAGAATCGTACCCAGTCGCAAGAAGGATCTGAGATTGGTGGAAGGCGGAAACGCTCAACCCCCTGTAGAAGAGGAACCAGCAAATGAACCTGTTCCTTCGGAAACCGAGCAAAAGGACTCTAACCAGCCAAATGAGGCTTATACAGAATCCCCGACATCCGAAGACCCGTCACTTGAAAGTGAAAGTGAAACTACCATCGTTAGTGACGTAGTTTACTCAAGTGGTGCTTACGCTAACATGAGCGTAGCTAAGGTCTATGCTAGCAATGAGCGTGGCAAGAAGTTTGTAATCTGGACTGCAAAGTCTCACAAAGATGAGGCTATCAAAGAAGCAGCCCAGGCGTTTCTTGAAGCACAGGGGGCAGAGTAATGGGTTGGACTGACTCGCCACACGGCAAGTGGGAGATCACCGATATCTCACCTAGTAAACTAAAGACCTGGAAAGACTGCTCTATGAAGTTTTACTACAACTACGTACGTAAAGCACCTAAGACATCTGGGCTAGCAGCCCTACAGGGATCTTCACTACACATGGTCGCTCTTGATGAGTACATTACTAAAGACTCACCTTACATGCAGCTCAATAAAGAGATTAGAGACTTAAAAGCTAGAATCGACGCTGGAGAAAAAGTGGTTAACGACGAAGACGGAATCCCGACTCTCGACTTAGAAGCGGAAGTAACTAACAAAATCAAAGAGTCCAATGACAACATCAACGATCTAATCGAACTTCTAGTCATGGACTTAGAAGCTAGAATGGACACAGAGGATCCTCGCGACTACAAGAGCAAGCTCCCTGTTGATGCTCACGATAAGCTACAAGCAATCGAGCAGCTAAGGACATGGGGCAAGGGACTTCTTGAAGCAATTCGTGATGGAGCTGACTCTTACGGTAACGCACTTGTGCTACCAGAAACCGAAGAAACTGAAGTCGAGGGCTGCGTTGAAGTGACCACTCCTCGCGGACACAAGCTAAGGCTAAGAGGCTTCATTGACCTGGTCTTTGACGATGGTTCTATTGGCGATTTGAAGTTAGCATCCGACTATTTCAAGGCTATTTGGACACTAGCAAGAGCACTAGGTGAACACCAACCTGCTATGTACGCTAAGATGACTGGTTTAACGACCTTCCGCTATCTTATCGTAGATAAGAAGAAAGCGAGAGACCACAGTGCTTACCCGCCTGTGGTGCGCACTATTGACTTTGAAGTTACAGAAGACGACTTTAAGAGACTACTACAAGATCTCGATGAGCTTGTCATGGTAAGTGACCTGTTGAATAACTATGAGGACGGCCTCTTTTCGCCGAATCCAGAGTACAACGGTCAGACTAAGGCAACAGCTGGTAACACAATGGCTAACTTCTGTGGAAAGATGTGCGACTTCAAGACTATCTGCTACAACGAGAACTTCAAGAGGTGATTAGATGGTAAAGAAACAATACGAACTACAGTACAATTACAAAGGAGTCGTTGCTCTAGCTGCTGACGCTAACTATGACTTTGAGACAGCACTTTACGAGTTAATAGATAACTCATATGGAGCTGGTGCAAACAATGTCATTGTTAATATCTACACAAATTCTAAAGACTTAGTTACTTACTTAGAAGTAAAAGATGATGGATGTGGCATGAAAGCTTCTGACATTCCAATTGCCTTCGCTCCTGGTGGAAAGAAGGGTACTGGAATGAACGAACACGGAGCTGGGATGAAAGCAGCGATTCAGCATCTTGGGTCTCTTAATGCCTTCCATAGCTATCTAGGAAAGGATGGACAGTGGTTTATCGAAGAGCTAAATCCAGACGCTAACGATGGTAAAATCGTTGTCGAAGAAGACTTTGAACCTACAGATAAGGTCGGAGCATCCATAGTAATTACCTGTGATCACACTAAAGCCCAATACACTAAGAAGTACAAGGGCTCTGCCGCTACCTCGATCAAGGCTAAGCTGGGGCACAAGTACGCAATGATTCTAGACAAGCCAAATAAGTCGCTTACTCTTGCGTACCGTAGTGAAGATCCAGCAATTACAGACCCCGCTTTTCTAAAGAGAAGGCATACTATAGATGCTTGGCACTCATCTAATACTGCTCACTTGCTAATAGGTCACGAAATAAATGGAAAGAACAACGATTTCAAAGTCAGTCTGGACATTTACAAGTTGGTAGAGAAAAAGAACGCTAATAACTTCGACCCAATTAAAGCAACCACTGGATCTGCTGGCCTCGACGTTGTTAAAGACGATCGCGTAGTGGTAGCTCGTAGTAAGAGTCCTCTAGCGAAGGTTAAGTCAGATAATGGAAAGACTCCTTTTAATTTCAATCACCCTAGCCAGAACAGGCTGTATGGTCGCATAACTATTCATCATGGTATAGCGACTACTCCTAAGAAAGATAACATTCAAGAAAACACGAATGCCTTCCAGGAGCTACAGGAGCTTGTTGCTGAGGTATGGGAAAAGGAAACCATCAAATCCCACTTTGCTAAGCAAGAAGAAGAAGAAATCCAAGAGAAGGCAATTGAAGAGAACCTAATGGAGTATCTTGAAGAGGATGATCTTGATTACCAAGACATCCAGCACCAGGTATCTACTCAATTTGGTACTAAACTCGACGTTAGAGCTACGGTCGACGCAGAGACTATTATCTTTGAAGTAAAACGTGACCAAGGCTATCCTAACGACGTCAACCAGCTTCTGGGATATCTAATCTCTTTAGATGAAAAGAAAGGTATCCTAGTGTGCCATGGAATTACCGATAACGCATTAAACTACATGGATAAGTGCAAAGCGCTAGGCTACGATCTTACCGTGTGGGATACCACGAAGAAAAAGTATGTTGGACTAAGAACGGTGGAGTAACTGTGACTAAAGAGTGCGCATTATGCGACGAAGATATGAATTGTTGGGAGTGCGAATGCTGCTCTAAGTGCTGTATGTGTTGGGAGAACTTTACATGAGCCCCGAAGACCACCTAAGATTGTTGATCGAAGATGAAGGGTGGGCAGATAAGTTCATGAGTAAGTATGTGCTTACTGATGGGCGTCTGTCCACTCAGTGTTTAGAGTGGCAGGGCGGATTGGATAAAGCTGGGTATGGAAGAATACACGTAAAGAAGTCCTATCCGAAGGGTAGAAACTTCTTTGCTCATCGTGTTGCTTATGCAATTCAGACAGAAGAGATACTTCCTCCAGAGGACTACCTACTGCACCAGTGCCATAACAGGCTATGTGGCAGAAGATCTCATTTCCAAATAGGGGATCATAATGCTAACATGGAGGATTTAAGCCGATCTGGTAACGTCAGTGGCTCTAACAATCATAAGAGTAAGTTAAACGAAGACGAAGCTTTTGAGATACTTGACCTGTACCACGAAGAAGAGTGGACTATGGCTAACTTGGCAACCGAATTTGGGGTTTCTAAAGGAACGATCAGTGATCTGATTTATGGAAGAACCTGGAAATCTGTTTACGAAGAATACTTTGGAGAGGAATAGTAATGCAGGCTGGAATTGGACTCGAAAATTTGTTTGAACGATTGAAAGAACTTGGAAAAGTAATGGTTGGAGGATTCTTCCTCCTTATGGTGATAGCCGTACTATTTGGTATCGCCTACTGATCTGATTTATGGAAGAACCTGGAAATCTGTTTACGAAGAATACTTTGGAGAGGAGCAGTAATGTGGGCTGGTAAAGGTAAAAGATGGTGCGGAGGCTGTGGTCAGCGTCTGCCACTAAATCAATACACTATCAAGATGGTAGGTCGTGTTCAGAGTAGATGTGATACCTGCTACAGAAAGAAAGAGAACTCTACCGATAGATGACAATAGCGAACCTCAAATACCCAAAGTAAACTAGAATCAATAAAGGAGAGCTTTTCATGATCTGGGATCCTATCTACGGTGGAATTGACTGGGATGGAGTCAAGCAGCTCGCCTTCTATCTCGTCTGTGGCGCGTTTATTGTGTCATTTGGCGCATCTACCTCTGGTAGATGGTATGACCCCTACATTTGGTCATGGGACGTAATCACTTCTAACTCCACATGGTTTATCGCTGCCAGTATGGTATTACTGTTAGCTGGGTATTTCTATGAGAGATTTGGCAGAGGCTGGTAATATGAAAGAATACAGAGTACTAACGCATGGTAACTTAGAGTTACTAGAAAAGAGAGTAAATGAAGCAATGAAGAATGGTTGGAATCTGATGGGCTACGTCAATTTCCTTAACGGGCAATGGGTACAATCCGTTACTCGCGTAATGGATGTGTGATCTGCATGTTGGATAAACCAGTTGCAGCGTACATATACTGTCCGCCAGATAAGTCATACGACTATGACATGATGCAAGATTATCTTGTTGCTAAGGTGAGAGAGGCTGGTATAGATCCTAAAACTATCCAGGAAGTCTACGCAGATGGCTGGGATGAAATCCCCAGTGGACTCGCTGAGCTAACTAGAGATGCTAAACTATATTCATTAATTATCCTATATTCCTTAGAGGGAGTAGAACTATCTGATATATCCTCTATTGTAGGAGATGGATGTGATGTCAGGTGTGCTATGGTTCCGTATGCTGGTATTGTAGCCAGTATGAAAAGTAACAGTGCTAAGGCTCTGGAGTATACTATGAAGGCTCGCGAATACTATAAAGAGCTCAGAAGCTTGAATATAAAGGTAGGAATGAAGCAGACTCGTAAGCATGTAGGCAATGTACCATACGGATATACCCGTAGTAATACTGGTACTCTAGAAGAGGTTCCTAATGAGATACAGATTGTTGGTCAAGTCAAAGATCTTTACGTAAATATGGTTCCTGTAGTAGATATTGCTACAAGATTTAACTTAACTACGCGCCAAGTTTACGGCGTAATGGCACATCTGGGGGTTTCGCGTGGCGCATAGACTAGGGCTAACAAAGGGCGAAGAGGCCGAACCAGAGTGGTGGTGCCAATATCACAGAAAGTCTGCAATGTGGCTAGTGGTCCAGATAGATAATTTGCTTAACGGAGACGATCCAGCGATGACTGAACAGATACTTCGTGGCAGTTTGAAAGCATTCAAAGAAACATATATGGAGGAAGATTAATGGAATACATAATAGTTAAGGCAAACTCAATAAACCAACTTCAAGACCGAGTTCAAGAATTGATAACAGAAGAAGGATGGGAACCTCTTGGCGGAGCTAGAGCGATTCCTATAGAACCAGAAATGATCACGAAGTGGCGACATGACTACAGGCCAAAGCAGTACGACTTTGTACAAAGTATGACTAGGAGGGAGGAGAGTGACTAAAATGATAGATGCACGAAGCTACCGTGACTTAGGTAAAGCCCGCAGAGAAAGTACAGGGAGAACTCACCTAAAAGCAGACTGCCCAGAGTGCGGTAAGCTCGCTGAAATGACTGTTTATTCAGTTAACACAGTATGCACAAAGATCTCTATTGCTTGTAGAAAGTGTGCTACAATAAGTTTAATCTACGCTAGAAAGAGCTGATTGTATGAAAGTGGCACCAAAACAACAAGCAATGATTAACGAGTTTATGCGTGAGTACGTAGATAGGTCATACAAAGCACCAATGAACGCTGTTAGGCTCAACGTGGATCACACAGACGCGCATAGGAGGACTATCTTTGAAGTCTGCAATGCTTTACTACAGGAAAAGATACCATTCTTTACAGAAGTGCGCTTAAAGTGTGGAACCATACCCGACATCGTGTGTCCTACCCACGTCGTACCGTTCATCGAAGTGCTTTCTTCTGAAACCATAGAGATGTTTGAAGATCTAAAACTCGCCAAGTATCCAAGCGAGTTCCAGCTACGTTATACGGGATCTGGCAAATTGAAGTCGTTTATCTTCGTTGATGCTCAACAAGAGTTCTCTAAGGAGGATTTGCTATGAGTGACGAAGACACCTTGCCCCACTGGGGATCAGCTAACGAGGGAGAAAACCCCACTATCCGTGAAAGGAAGCGTGGTTTGGGTGAGAAAAAGAACTCTAACTCGTTTTTGAAGTCTCTAGGAATAGATCTAAGTGAGCTCGACGTCCAAATTACTCTGAATCCAGAAGATAAAAAGCTCGTTATGGAGACTCTAAATGAAATCTCAGACAAGGTAGATTACCGTTGGAAGGTAACTCAAGGTATTATGATAGTCGCTTTACTACTTAGTGCAGGTGCACAGATAGTAGAGTGGCTCTAAGATTGGTAAAACACCACATTCGCTGAGTATCGGATGTTTCTTTGTATATCATCAATATGAGAATTAGGTCTGTCTACTGGCATATTCGTTATCGCAATAGGCGGACCCAAGTCTAGTTCAAGTGCAACCTTGTTAGTGTTTCTATCTATGAGCGTCAGTCTATACTCTTCGTTGTTCTCACCTATACCCGCTTCAAGCAGCCGTCTGTTAATTTTTACTACTTCTCTTGGGTTGATTGGGAGGCGTGTCAAATCTAGTTGATCAATAAAACCTGGATTGTCTATTGATGCGGGGATAATGGATTTCGGTCCCCAAGGCCCAGTTGATAGAATCTGGGTTTTAGTTGTGGCTCCACGAATGTGCATCATCTTTGTATTGTTTATAATTTCATATAAGATCGAGGTCTTTACAGGATTTTGTAGTGTAATTAGGTAGTTAGTTTGAACACTCGGATCCGCTTCTGCTTTTGCTTTTTCATATGCAGCCTGTGCTTTGTCGTTTTGAATACGAGCTGCTTGGGTAATTTCTGTTTGCTTGATGATATCTTCTAGCCAACCGATGATTAGATTGATGAGTGCTCTGTCTGCAGGATATACGTCGTTGTATACCTGCGCCTTCATGTCCTTAAATTGAGCCAAAGTCTTCTTTGCGGCAGCCATATTGGTTGCTGCTGCTTGTTTTGCGTCTGGATCTGCATAGTTGGTGTCTATCTCTACTAGCAAAATGGGCCCTTTGGCTCCAGGCCCGAGTCTATCCTTGTAGAGATCTACTACGTTTAATGAGTTAGCTTGGTTCAGAATATCTGCGATTTCAGGTACGTGTTGTATGCTGTTAGGTGCAGGAGTGCCTGGCCACCAGTCTGGATACGTTAGTTCACGAGCATAGGCAGCCTCGTAGTATGTTGCTGTTGGTTGTGTAGGCGCTGGTGTTGGTGTAGCAGCTGGTGTTGGTGTAGGAGCTGGTGTAGGGGCTGGTGTAGGTACGACGGGAGCTGGTGGAGTAGGTGGCGACAGATCTGGTACAAGCTCTGGGGCGGGGCCTTGCTTGGGCTTTGGAGTTGGAGGGTAGAGTGGGGCAGTGGAATTGATGCCTCTTTTTCGATTATCGGCGTTCAAAAGAAGTGCGAGAAGTATCGGGTAGACTACGACAGAGCTACTCTGCCACCACTTAGCCATGATGTTCCCATACTGCGCCTTGATATAACGCTGTTGTGTGAGACGCTACTCAAATTTCTTTCATGTACTTCTTGGTGAATACACCAAGCTGTACCATAGCGATTTTGTTTTTACCGCCTGCGAACTTCTTGAGTAGAGGGCAGTCGCCTGTGTGAATGATCTGGCCACCAGTGTAAGTTCCTGTCTTTCCAGACTTACCCTTGAACTTGACAGTATGTCCGTCGCCTTTCTCGCCTTGACATTCCATATCGTGAATGTGATCCCAAATCTTCGATGAAGCTTGGGCGTAAGTGACTGGCTTGGTACCGATAATGTCTGCTAACTTGCCCGTAGGCTTGTACTTCTTGTTGATACCAGTTCCTTTAGGCATAACCTATGGTACCTTCAACGCCTATTTAACGGTCTTGATTAGTAAACGCCAGAAATACCGTCGATCGGACCCATACGTTACTACAAATTAACAAACATCGAAAGGACAGCAGTCACTCCTATTGCGCCACCTATTGATAGACCCATATGATATGCGTCTCTTGCTGGTCCTGGTGGAGTCTTTATACTCACTAAAGCAGCCCCACTTGCTAGTACTCCTGTTGCTATCAATACATAATTCATCTTATTCACCTTAACTAAATACTGCGTACATCGCGTTCTTATTTGCTGTGGACTTTGTTCCTGGTTTGATTATTAGCTTATATGCTACAAATACTCCTACTCCTATTAGTGCATAACTACCTAGTGTATATGTTAGAGCTTTATCTTCCTTAACGTATGGTCCAGATTCAGCCCATCCTTCAATTAGCCTACGAGAATCTTCTAATTCCTTACCCATAGCTTTGAGGTGTGCTTCAAATTGCTCTTTATCTGGATCATCGCGAGCCTTTGCTTCTTCATAGTCTGCAAGTGCTTGTCTATATCTCTGATAGTCGCCATCAAAGTCGGCAGCTCTCTTGGCCAAGACATCGTCGCTATCTTTGCTCCAAGTATCGAATGGATTGATGCTACCTAATCTTTGCATCTTTCTCTCATGTCCAGCAAAGCCAAAACTTCGTGCTCTCTTTACGCGCGCACTGCGAGCATTGGTTAATCTTTGAGCTCCAGCACCGATTCCATATAGGAAGTTACCAGACTGTGCTGGTCCTGAGGTGCCAAAGTAACTCATAGTATCACATTTTTTGGAGATTAGAAACGAATACATACATGCCTATGCCAGAGGCTGTTCCATTGAACCAGCGCCACGCTGGTGGCGACCCGGCATACGCCAACCCCGCGCTCAATAATCCAACTGCTAATGCTTGCATAGTATCAGTTTCCTCTATTTTTCTTAACGAAGTATGTAGTGAATCCTAGAAGTGCACCATGAGCGACTAACTTGCCAGGTACCTTAAGTAGTGCTGAGCTTTCACCTAGCTTGTTATTGAGGAATCCGTTATTCCATCCAAGAGCTGGCATCATGTATAGTTGATGACCTAGTAAGAATGCCACTCCTGGCATTCCTGCTGGAAGTATACCGAGTTTTCTGTTACCAGTGGCTTGTGCGATTCCGTATGAGACCATCATTGCAGATGCTCCAAGTACTTTTGATCCCACAACTACTTTCTTTCCTATTAACGACTCATCGTGTGCCCATACAGGATTAAACGGAGAACCTGTATTAGCTGCTGCATTCTTTATTGGTGAAGGTGCATAGCCCATGTTAATTGGTCGTGGGCCAGCTGGTGCGCCTAAGTTGGGTGGAGCTACGTTAGGTGGTTCTGATGTGGTCTTTGCACGAGATGTGCGAGCTCTCTCTACTACAGGTGGGTTAGGCGGGTGCATATCGCCCACGAATCCAGATAGATCTGGTTCATAGTCATCATCATCTTCATCATCGTAGCTTGTTGCCCCAAAGAATCTAGATCTCATCACTGATCACCTGTATTTGGCATTGTAAGTACTGCGTACGAGAAGATACCTAGACCTGTAATGGTTGCGAACGTTTGTACGGCCTCTGTTTTATTTTCGATGAGATCTCCAAGTGCCTTTGCGAATTTCTTGGCACCAGGAAATCCAGTTCCTAGATAAACCAAGAAGGCAGCTCCGAGAGCAGTCTTAGTATCCATGTTCAACACAACTGGGGAACCATTTGACTGTCCGATGTAACTGACGCTACTAGACATGGCTTCACCCATTGGGGCGTATGGTAGCATTGAGCCATTTAGACCCCTGCCGTAGGCGCGGGACATGACGTGTAATTGATTTCTGCTGGCTACCATTATACTACCCCACTACGTTACCTGTCTTAATTGCTACGATTCTATCTATTTCTTAAGAAAGTCATTCCAAGCATGCCCAATCCTACTACTGCACCTGTTACTCCAATAGCTCCAGCTAACGAAGTGTCGCCTAGGTTATTGAGTCCAGGTGGACTTTGATCTGGAGATCTCGATACCATTGTGAGCTGGCCACCACCGGGCAGTGTAACAGATTTTCTTGTCCTAACTCCAAGAGCTTTCTTTGTATATCTAGCATGATAATATACGTTTGACATGTTATACATGTAGCGCTTATTATTTGGTTTATATGGTGCTCCTCCAGTTGAGTTGTTGGTAAAGTAGTAAGCATATCTATTCGTGCTACCTTGTTGGCTGCTTTGTGCACCAGAGGCTTCGTCGTGTAGCTGTGGGGTGAATCTGAGGTCTCTGTTTAGTTTCTCTGGCAAGTACATTTCTCTTGGAACGGGATAGTCTGGGCCTTCCATTGCCTTTCTAAACTTAGTCTTAACAAACAAAACATCTTGCTCGTCGTTAACTGGAGCTTCAAAGAGCTTTTGTGCTGGCAATGCGGGCCACTTGGCAAGAGTAAAGATCTCCCTGACCGCTTCTCTAACGGCAGTCAAGAACCCTGCGGGTGGTAACTTATCATTTCCCCTGTCATCTCTACCAACGCACTCATAGAACCAAGTATCGCCAAACATTTCTTTCATTGCATATCTGTCGTGGTATGCCCCACCACCTGGTGCTCTAGCTTGGTAGTCAATGAATCTACTGAACCCATTTCCTTCCATGTATAGCCATGGGTGTTCAAGAGCTGCATAACAGGCTTTGGTGACACACTGTAGTAAGTATCTTTCACTCATCCATATTGACTCTCTTTCTTGATCGTTAACCCCAGTAACATCTACAAGCTTCTTTCCTTGTCCTGTAGTCATTGTAGTATGCTTATCAGCTAAGTGAGATTCAAACCATTGTTCGATAGCTGACGGCTGGGCGTCAGAACCAGTTACGATCCTGTTCATCGCTTCTTCGGTTCCTTTTGGTGCTAAAGTAAAGATAACTTTCAGAATGTGAGGTACGTCGAACTTGGAAGGAGGACCTAGTGCATACATACTTATTGGCTTACCAACGGACTCGCCTGCCCGTGCTTGTATTATGAGTTGGTTAGAAGAAGAGGGCATCTCCCAGTTGTGTACTACAATAGCAGTATATGGGCGACTTGCTTTCTCTGGTGTGCTCTTCCAGATGGTTTGACCTTTCTGGAGTTGCTCTGCATAGTAGGCATCTTGTCCAAACATAACCTTCGGGTTTCTACCTGGTTCGCTTATGATTACATCTGGGAACATTCTTTGCTTTACTTCAGATAATGTTATGTTAGTTGGTTTGGTTTGCGAACCAAATGCAACTACGACGTACCTACCGTTAGGTGCTCCAGTGTTTGGATTGACTTCTTCAAGTCTAACTACTGGGCTATACATAGATATCTTTCTATCTCTGTATATACTTAGTCTAACTTGTGCAATCTTTTGCCAATAGTAAGCTGGATCCTTTGAATAAGCATCCTCATAGAAATCTACTATTGGTTGTACGTTATATGTTACATCATCAGTAGTTTTGGTGAAGTATCTAGGGCCGCCCGTTACGTACAGCTTATTTTCTATGCCTTGCTTTGTCGCAAATTGGCTAGGAGTGGTGCCCGATCCTAACCTTGGCTTCTTGTACTTTGAGAAAAAGGTCTTTACTGAATCTGCGTCGGGTTTAGATTCCATCCCGTACACAATAGCTCCTGCATCATCGGCTATCTCGATTTCAGTTGCCGAGATTTTTGCCTGGACTACTCTTATTTGGGGTATTGCTGAAACAATGGTAACGAGTGCTTCTTGCGTTATACCGTGATCTGCTGGCGAAGGATCCTGGTATTGCATTACTTCGTTTGCTTTCAATAATCGTTGAGCAGGGGTGTCAGTATCAATGAAGTTACCCGCACCGTCAGTGAAGAGTTTTTCTGTAATTCCTTGAACGGGGTCTAGTCCGAAGTGTGCGGTAAAGAACGGTATGCCTGTACCGATGTTTTTCGTTATGATCTCGTGAATCTGGAACAAATCGCCCCTGTAAGTAGAGAGTAACTTACTTTTCTCTCTAATCTCCAGCTGAGCTTGACTAAGAACACTTTTAGGGTATTCATCTATGCTCTGTCCTGCTGGAGGAATTGATATCACTTAGGCCACCTCACTGTGGTGGCATCTGTTGATAACCGCCGTATCCCATCTGTCCTTGTTGCTGTTGTTGTGCAGGTGGAAGTCCGAGGGTTCCGCGTATGAGAGATGATCCAAATCCACCAATAGCTGCTCCAATACCTGGGCGCTGTGGAGGCTGACCCATCATTTGTTGTTGCTGACCGTACATTTGCTGTTGTTGATAGACTTGTTGCTGTTGCATTTGCTGTTGCATCATGTTCTGTTGATGCCCGTTCATCATCCCCATAGCTTGCATGTCAGCGTGATTAACTTTAGCTTGCATTTCTTGAGCCGGGACTACTTTGGCGATTTGTGCGTCGATGTTCTCTTGTGTAATCGTCGAGTACCCAGCTGCTGCTGCCTTCTCTGCATTGACTGTAGTCGGTATAGCTCCTGAGTTGAACCATCCGTACAGTTCCTTCTTGACTATCAGAGAAATGAGATTAGCTAATTCTGACATGAAGTTAGGGTACTCTAAAAAGAATAGTGCCACTTCATTAGGATGTGTGGCCATTAATTGGTACAGCATTTGAACTTGGTCTTCATTTTTCATTCCACCAGTTACTTGGTTTACTTGATCCATAGCCATCCCAGTTAATCCAGACTCATTTGCTGCGTTAGCAAAGAGCGCCATTTGCTCAGATGATACAGCACCTACACCTGGAGGTGTTAGTGTCGCTTGGTTGTTTCCGCCTCTTCCGAAGAATCCTGCCATGGTCATCCCACTACTCCCTCACTTATTTGTACTTCGTTACTGTTGACGACCCATTTCCTCTACAACTTCATGATATTTTGCCATATCCATCGTGTCTAATTTGGTGCCTGTTGGTGCGGTTGCTTGTAGAACACGATTGTCAAATACTAACATTGAGATGTCGTTTTCTCCCGTTAATGGGTTACGGTAGTGCATAATAGGAATGCCGTCTCTCTGAGCTTCTAAGAATACAGGGGTCCACTTGACAATTAGAGGGTGTTCTTCTTTCTTGTCGGCCCTCTTTACAGGTATGAATGCGATTCCTTTCTTGGCCATTCTAGAAAAGAAGCCTGGATCTGCTTCGGCTTCCTCTTGCTCTATCCACTCCATTAAGTTATGAAATAACATAAGATGTTGAGGACAATACGTACCTTCCATTTGGCGTCCCTTTCCAGGGACTACCTTAGTCCATGGCTTAAATGGCCTGACTAGTAGTGTATATGGATCTCTGTGATACTGATCAAACAAGTCTCCGTAGTCAGCTCCTGTACAGTTAGTTCCATCAACAACACACTGGTGGCCCTTTTGTCTGCGATATCCGAAGAAAAAGAATGGTCGTCTCATTGGTTTAAGCGCCTTAATTGCTCTCTTGATGTTCTTTTTACGTTGTTTCTTTGGATTAGGATGGGTGGATAGTGGGAAATCTACTGTGGCTACTACGTCATCATATTCCTCGCCCTTGTGCTGAGGCATTTGTCCCATCATTTTTGCTAGTCGCTCTTGTTGGTAGTCATTTGTCATATGTGTATCCCCTTTAGTATTGATCCTTCGACGTTCCAGGCGTATCTTGCACTCATCGCATCCATGTGCACTGGTATGTGCATCTTTTGTAAGCGATATAAGTCATTCCTAAATACATCGAATATTTTGTGTCGGGCAATAACACCCTTTTGCCAGAGGAGGTAATCTTCATCTGACATCCACTCATCTGCTTTATTGGCTAATAGTATAATCCTACTAGGGGCATACTTCTTAGCTCTTAATCTAGCTCTTATGGTTAGACCTTTTGGTACTACGTTCTTTGAGAGTGCATCGACAAGGAAACCAAGAGCCACTTGATTGTCTACGTTCTGATCATTTTTCAAATGCCTATCGTCTATTACCACGACCACAGTTTTTACCTTTCTTTCTATCATGTCGCGTAGCCACATGCCATGGTATTCCGTGTGCCCTCCGATATCTCTTGAGATGACAACCCTTCCCTTCATGCCCTCTGACTTTACTCGCTTTCTGGTAATACTTGGCATCTTATCTCTGCCCAGCCAGTTTTTCCTATGATGGGTTCTATCTTCTTCTCCCAATGGTCGGATTTCTCCACGAGTAGTCATTTGCATGTCTAATGTAGTCTTTCCTGATTCGCTGGCGCCATATACGCCGACTTGTGTCGGTACATAGGAGCTACCATGAAGAAGAACTTGCCATATAGCGTGAGCTAGAACAATCTCTCCACTCATGCTAATAGCCACCCAATTATCCCAGAGAAGTCTGTTGTCTTAGCTATGGCATAATCTGTGGCGGCGGTTACTCCTGCTGATACTGTGCACGCTACGGCGCCCCAGAATACGTACTTGATGCGCAGGTATCGCATTTGCCATGTTATCCCGACATACGTCGTCTCCATCATTGCTTCTCGCTGATCGTCTTCCGCAGTCTTGAAAATTACACCCATGATATCACCTCATCCGTATTGTACGTAATATCCGCCGTATAATTTGTTTCCTTCTGTTAATTTGAAAGCCTCAATCACGAGGCCATTCGCCGTTAGGTTATGCACATCACTTATCGTGAGAGTTTTCTTTCCAGCCAACTCTTCGATGAGCAGGTTCATTCTCTTTGTCATTGCTTTGGCCAACGTCTTTCCTTTAGAGATAGATACCTTTTTCCCCCAAGAATCTGCAGACAAATTGAGAGCCTTAGCCACTACTGCAGCCATGCCCTTGCGGTCAAGCCATAACAGCTCCTTAGCGGTATCAAAAAAATCTTCCAAGTCATCGTCGCTCATCTTGTTGATGTTGAAGTTCTTGTATTCATCATGCTTAATAGCATATACTGTAAGTCTGTTGCCCATGATATCACCTAAACAGGAGTCCCCTCATCATAACCGCAGACCTTACATGGCAAAAAGATCTCCCATGCAGAACCGCACTTAGGGCACTGATGAGATCCGTCAATTGGTGTGTTGCCAGCAGAGTTCGCTACCATACCGCTTACACCTAGTCCCTTTTGCTGTCAGTGCTTTGCATCTTAAGCTAATTTCCTCTCTAGCTGAGTATCTAATGAATTCTCGCTGCTTGGATTTAGGTCTAACTTTAGATCTTCTTTTTGTGCCTGCGGTACTGTCATTGTAGACATAGGTACTTGATCGAAAGTTAACTTTGGTCCGATTGGAATTGGTCCAATTTTGTGTCGGTCTATCCCTAGCTCCTTCGCTAGTTGATCCAGTGATATGTTTCCCATTCCACCAGCCTGTGCAGTCTGATTAATGGCCTGAATGCTTTGATTCAGAATAGACTGCTCTTGTGGAGTGATCACTCCATCCGCATTAGCCATTTGCATCTGTGTCTTGTACTGCGCCATTTGTTGTTGAAGTATATTTTCTGTCTGCATTTTGCGAATCTCAAAGGTGATCCCAGCCATCTTACGCTTTTGCTTGGTCTTCATTCTCTTTAGCTCTCTTCTATGATTACTTGAATCTTCAAAGAGGGTCCTAAATGAGAAGTACATTGCGGCTTGTAATGAGAATCCCATAAGTCCGTAGAAAAGTGCCGCTTCTGCTGGTTGCCCGAATTGACTCCACTCCCAGGATGCGTAAAGCATGATGGCGAGTGCTAAGAAGATAGACTGAACAAAGAATGTTCCGAGTAGTCTTGCTTCCTGTTCTCTTTGTAATTCAAATAACTCGTCTCTAGATATGGTGTCTCCAAGATTCATATTAGAGTCATTATATACTAGATCTATAAGCGGGCTTGTTGGTGGTGCTATTGGCATTTACTGTTCCTCCTGTCCTACGATGAAGAGTCTATCTCCTTTAGAGTTACTGAAGCAAGTTACTCCTTTTCCTGCATCGACCATCAGCATGAAGCTGATACCGCAGTCAGTTAAGATTGCTAGTGCTTCTTTTATTTGTTCCTCAGTATTGGAATCCATCATCTCCGATCTCCTTTGCTGGTCTCTTTGTAATGATTTGTTGTATGCGGATTAGCTGTGATGCTATATCGGCAGCACTACGAATAGCTTGACCTGCTATTCTCTTGGGCTCGACCACATTTGCTTCAATCATGTTGGCAGCTGTGCCATCGTTTACATTTACTCCAAACTTCCATCCGTCTTCTAGGTTGTGTGCTTGGCGCAATGCAATCATCGCATCTATCGGGTCGAGACCCGAATTCTCTGCGAGAGTCTTAGGAATAACTTCAAGTGCCGATGCAAATGACTCTACGGCCATTTGTTCTCTGCCGCCGACTGTGCTTGCGTATTCTTTTAGCTTGCTTGCTAGTGTCATATAAGGTGCACCTCCTCCAGGTACGATTGAGTTATCTTCTACTGCGATGGATACTACACCGATTGCATCATCGAATGCTCTCTTTACTTCGTCTACCACATGCTCTGTAGGTGCTCTAACTAGTACAGATACTGTGCTTTCGTTAGGGGTCTTTGTGATTTTGACCATCGGCTTGTCTCCAATACTTATTTCTTCAAGGAGTCCTGCTGATCCTAGATCTTTTTCTGCAACAGAATCGAAGTTAGCTATTATTCTGGCTCCTGTTGCTTTAGATAGTGCTTCCATGTCTGAGCGAGTTACGCTTCTTACTACATAGACTCCTTTATCTGCTAGATCTTCTATGATTACAGGATGTATTTGCCTGGAACAGAATAGGGTGTTAAGTCCTGATGCTCTTATTGATTGAGATATCTCAAGAAGCTGCTCTTTACGTGATGCGATGAAGTCCTTTACTGCCGAGTTGTCAGTTACCTGTACATTTACTGTCTGAGCAAAGTCGGGTATGTCTATGTCAGCAGCAACCAGTCCGATCTTGGCGTCTACGATTGTATCTGGCATAGAATGGTCGCACTTTTCTCCGTTGACTAAAAGTCCTCTAATTGCGACGGAGTCACGAATCTTGCCGTTAGGACGGCGAACGATATTGATGTCGTCTAAAGAAGCGGCGCTAGCCACTTCGACACAAATGTCTGCCAGATAATCCTTGTCTATCTCGGCTGACTTTCCTGTCATAGCAGTCTGCGCTACCAGATTTAGAGACTGTTCATCAGCTTCTATTCCCATATCAAGTAGGAACTCTTCTGCTTTGATTGCTGCCATCTGATATCCTAGTGCGATTTTTGTCGGATGGATCTTATTCTTCAAGAGTTCTTTTGCTTCAGCCATAAGCTCTCCTGTTAGGATAATCGAGCTCGTAGTCCCGTCATAACACTCTTCTTCTTGAGTGCGGGCTACATTCATAATCACTTTAGCTACTGGATGATCCAGATAGGATTCTTTCATTATCGTAGCACCGTCATTAGTGATAACTAGATCTCCTGCATTATCTACTAGCATATTATCTAGTCCGCTAGGTCCTAGGGTATGCTTTACTATGTCACTCATTTGTTGAGCGATGTGAATACACACATCACGAGCCGTTGCGCCTGTCTGTTTCTTTGCGTCGTTTACTTGCTCTGACATCTAAATCACTCCTGTGCGGTGAATGGATCAATTTCTTCTTCTGGCAGATTGTCTACTGCTGCACGAAGTCTCTTGAATAAGTCGTAAGCGAACTCAATCATATCGTATCCTTTTGGCTGAATATGTTGGCTAAGGATTTCGTAAATTAAGTCCAGCTGTGCCACTTTCAAAGTAACACTTACTTCCATATCTGCTTTCTCGTCTGCTAGGTCTATGTGGATTCCACTATTGCGATGACTCTCTTCCGTCATGATGTTTGCTTCTTTCGTTGCTTACTTAAGGATGCCCGTAATTGGTGGCCGATCAGACTGCTATGATGACTGTGTAGTCTGCTGTGGCTGTGTCGCTGTTGCCATCCGTGACTGTACATCGTAGTCGATATCTCGCCTCGTTGAACTGGGGTGCAGGGTTGACTGGGCCTGTTTGTGGGTCGAAGATTTGCGCGCGCGTTAGCCTAAAAGTGGCAGTGTTGTATTGGGCATTTGTTTTGGTTCCCTCTGATAAGATTGCAGAAGAGTGTCCATTCTGCCCATCGTCTGAGAGTTCTGTGATTGTCCAAGCGAACGAGTAGGATCCGTCTCCACCGCTTGCACTCGCCGTGGAGTCTGCTTCACCTGCACTGGTGTCAATGGTTCCTGTTTGGTCTGGAGGGACCGCGTTAACATCGACATTGATGTTGGTTTCTGTTTCGCTGAGTGATATACTCAAGGCTGCAGGGCCTCTACTTGGATGTGAGCCGAAGCCAAGAACCGTGTACCCGAAGCCTGACACTTACTCACCTCAAGCGTCATTTACTGCATCAGTCGTGTAGAATATCTTGACACCGACAAGTCTGGCGTCGCTGGCATGGTTGTCAGCAGAAGTGTCTCTATTTATTTGGAAGTAAGTGACTGTATCTACTGCGGCATTTTTTACTGTCACTGCTCCACTCTCTGCTGAGACCATTAGGTCTCCGCTTGTTCCACTGTGAGCTTTTGCGCTTGTAGCAACTGCTGTACCGAAGGTTGTATTTTGATCGGCGTTGTCTGCAAAGGATACGGCCTGTAGTTGCCAGGCCACAGTGTTAGTTCCTGTTGCTGAAATAGTCCAGAATGGCTGGAAGGTAATGGTTCCCTCATTCCACGACTTAGGGAATGCTATTGTGAATTGAGCGAACTCGTCAGATCCGTCGTCAAAGTCAAGGACTTTCAATTCTGGTCCGTTACTTAACTCGACTTGTGCTAAAGCTGCACATCCGTTAGTAGTGTTTGGGTACATTGCGGCAGCAGGAACCCAGATAGTTTTCTTTCCTATCTGCTCTTTCGTGCCTAGTTGTGTCTGTATTGCACTGGTTACACCGTTAACATATCCTAATTCGGTACTCGTTGTTGCAGACACTGCAATTTTTTGGGATCCGTTAGAGATAACTGCTCTATTAGCCGTTAAGGCTTCTGTATCAATAGTTGTAGCAGAACCAGAGATGATAGCTGACGGTGCATTAGTCATAGAACCCATAGTATCACCTCAATATGCTAGCCAGTGTAGAATCTGTGTTCCCGATTCAGCTACTGCATGGATAGAAGATAACTGAGTTACTTCAAGGAAGATTGAGGTTCCTGCAGGTAGGGGGATACCGTTGACGTTAGCAGGAGTGGCACTAGCTGCTGCTCCTGTTGGACCTACTACTATGTCTTTAGTATTAGCTGAATCTGCTCTTAGCTGGATACCTCTTCTAGCTATTACATCTGTTTTGTTTGCATTCAATTGTGCCAAGGTCTGTGATGTGGATGTCACTGATAGTGCTGGACAGCCGCCAGCTTGTGTGTCAGCAAATGTTCTGTTACCACAGTCAGTAGTCAAAAGTGCCGTGGCGCTGGTTCCTGCTATCGCGCCATCTACTGATGCGCGCTGGTTTTTATTGTCTATATTTCTGACATAAGGAGTGCTTAACTCGGGATTCGTTGGTCCTGCCATAGTTACCGCACTGACTCTGCCTCTTTTACTATTCCGATACGATTCAGTTAAAGATGCGACGAAATTGTCAGATACTATGCGTACAGTGACACGAGACGACGTGAACGCTCCCTACTCCAGATGTAGAGATTGTAACTGCAAGACCAGAAGCCATGTGCTAGAGCCTGCCGAGTATGAGATCTATAAGGCAGAGGTCATATCGGGTACTTCCGACATTTACTCGGCTCAAGGTTGGGAAGAAGTCGATGAAGTCGAAAAATATGAGATGGTAACTGAGCCCACAGTCATGTGTCACAAGTGTTGGCTCGTTAAGCAAGATAGGTTTGCTGATTTGATTAAGGCCAAATATGATTTATGGATGGATAAGACTATTCTCCATGTAGCTGAGATTAAGAAGGCAGTCAATACACAGATTGCTTATGACTTTGAAGACGATACCACTATTCATGCTTTGAAAAATTTAGCAAAGCAACTAAAGGAGACTGCTCTAGATGCCTAGTGAAAGTACTTTAGCTAAAATAGACGCCTTTATTGAGGAGCTACGCGAAGAAGGAATTGAAGACGTTGTGTTTGCGGCTGGTAACTCAGAAGGCTTCTTGGCGGTAAAGTACGCTGGAGAACCTAGGGCAGTTCTTTACTTGGCCAGATTACTTGACCAGAACATTATGTTTGAGTCACTTGAGGCTATGATTATGGAGCTGGGTAACAATGGATGAGAAGATTACCGCTAACGAATGGGAGAAGCGTCGTCAGTGTCCTATCTGTAGAGATATTGCAGATAAGAAAGTAGACCTTGAAGGCGAGATTGTCAAGGATGACAAAACAGGCGAGCCAATTCCTTGTCCCATGTGCGGGCATGCCGATACTAGGATCTTCCACACGATCGGTGGACTCGAATCAAAGAAAACTGGGTCAAGAGGCGATACGCAAGTATGGAATCATCTGATCACTGTAAAGTGTATGGGATGTGACTTCAAGCATGTTGTAAATAATCACGTCTGTCTTGGCGAACCTTGGGATGAAGTATTTGGATTTAGAAGACAACTTGAGCAAGAAGAAAGCCAACAACACGCAATAAAGTGGTCTAATGAAGAAGCGGTGGGTCTTCGCGGTAGCAAAGCAAAGTACTCTCGCGACACCGAGTTATTTGGAAGAGGTCACAGAGCAAAGCGTAAGATTGAACATAAGCAAAGTCACGATAACAAAGGTAAAGTCGAATGGAAACCTACTGCCGAAGAAAAGAAACTGCCTCGCTTCAAAGACAGTAAGTCTGAGTAATCTATAAGTAGGGAACGAAACTACCTATAACTCAGAGCCGGGAACGGCTATAGGTGATGAACCATGAGAGAAGATAAAACAACAAGCGTAAGTGTGACAATAGAAGTTGGCGGAAAGCAGATTACTCTACAACAGAGTATTAACAACCACGAGCTAGAAGAAGGCGTAGCCTCTCTTCTAAACTCCGCTATTCTATTAGAACAGAATCTAAACTGAATCTGAATAGGTACTGAGTGAGAGCGTTAAGCTGCTCTTGTTTCTTTGCTTATTGCGACGGCTTTAGCACAAAGTAAGCTATCGTTATGAATCCTATTGCTATAGGCCATCTAGTAGCCCTGCGTTGGTTACCCTTTATTCCTTGGCCTGTAAGATATATGTCAGCCAGAGCGTAAGCAGAAGTGGCTGCTAATACTCCTGTAGTGAATGCGCTGCTTTTGTCTTTGTAAGGGATCGGGCCTCCTATTCCAAAGAGTCCACTTACTTCGCCCCTTGTAGGGCCACTTCCTCTTCTTCTCTTGTATAGAGAAGCTGCTTGCTTACCGTATCGGTTGTCTAAAGCAACTCTGTTGATGTCAACGAAGTCGTTAGTGAGATTGTTATTCTCCCACGCTATAACAGGATGATAGCGGGGTCTCTTAGACTCTAGATTACTGGTTCCGTGACGCACGGGATCATCTCCGATCGTTAAGAGATGTTGGACGGTATGGCTTGCCGTCAGCGCCCCAGAGAACCCAGTCTCCATTAAATTCTGGGTGTCCATGTCGCGCATAATTGGGTATGTATGGTCGAACTGTCTCTGGAAGTGCATTAATCGTTGCGGCAGGGGTATTGACAAACTTGCCATTGATATAGGTTCCTTCATCGCTTGGGCCACCAGATTTCATATAGCTAACAAACCACGGAGTCATTCCGTAGCTATCTGCACTAGGTGGAAGTGGGGCGGGTGTGGGCTTTGGATGGTGAACACTGTCGTGATGTGTATTAAGTTCTCCAACTTTAGCTTCCAACAAAGTAATCTTATCTTTTGTAGCTGACAACTCCTGTTGATACTGTGCGTTTGTTTGAGATAGGTTCTCAACGCTCTGAGTTTTCTGACTAAGCTGTGTCTTTAGATCTGAAGATTCTGTTTGTAATGCTTGCATCTGATTAGCAAAGTCGGCCTGCATTTGTCTTTCTTGATTCGATAGTGCATCTGCTAGCGAAGTGAGTTCTTTGACTTGCGACTCGTAAGTAGCGATGAGTTCGTTTAGATGCCTAATCTCTTCGTTTCTATCGTTTGTAGTAGCTGCAGCAGTTTGTAGCTGTGCCTTTTTGAGATCGTAACGAGCTTCCATTTGCTTTACTGTATTGATACGGTCGCTAATCCTTGCAGCAGTTGGTCTAGATGCCAAAGCTGCCGATACACCAGCTCCTAGTAAGCCAGCAACTACGTGTCCTGTTGTAATCTTCTTAGCCATCAGTACCAGCCTCCGATACCATCAAACTGATTGTGAATAAGTTCGCCCTCGTATAGAGGGAGTTGGCCGTTAGCAGAGTGGGTGTGTCGCTTCAGTTTATACCTTTCTTTTACGTCATTCACAGTGTTTTGACGAATATCAGCCCTGTTGTCATGGCTTACATCAGTTAGTTGGAATACTAAGAACAAGCCTAAAGCTCCTGCAGTAGCTATTAGGAGAATAGGTGCGTCTGCCATCAAATCCACCCTGTAGCGCCTAGTGTGTCGACCATTCCAAGATCTCCCATGACGTCTTCAGCGGAAGGCTCAGCTCTACGCTGGTTAGAGAACATATGGCTCTCTCTTGCAGACATGTAAACTTCGGCGTTCTCCATGTTGCTGCGCATGGTTCTTCTCTTGATTGCATTGGGTGTTCCCATTAAACTAAGAGAACTCTTGTTAGTATCCTCACCGTAGCTAGATCCTACTCCTGTGGTACCTGCGCAATGGCAGTGAGGATTACTGCGGGTATTGCAGTGAGGATTACTACAATGACCTCCTACACCCTTGTATCCAAACAAAGCTGTCGGATGTTTCATCATGTCCCCTGCTGGAGCTCTATTCATTGGATGAGATGATGAAGTTGTAGTCGAAGTTGAGGTAGTAGCTCCTATTCCGTTAACACCTGGCCAGAAGTCACCTTCTTCTCGCTTCATTGCCTGTACAGTTCTGAGGAAGGCGTATGCACTAGATACTGCGAAGGCTGCGGTTAGTACTTTGTGCTCTTTTGCGAATTTCTTTGCTTCTTTCATGATTACATCGCTCCTCTGTATATGTCTACGCCTACTCCGACAGCTCCTAGACTCAATGCTCCTATTGCACTGTTTCGTAGCATTGTTTTAGAATCTTTACTGATTCCTGTTCCTGTTAGTTGTTTTACCTTATCGTATAGTGCTGGCCCTGCGAATCCCGTGATACCGCCAATTACTCCGAATGGCATTTGACCCGTATTAGTGTATTCTTTAGATAGTGCAATACCTGTTCCTATAGCAGCTCCTACGCCAGCTCCGTAAAGTCCTCTTCCGAATATAGAGCCCCAGTTAGCGCCATCTAAGGTTGCTCCTTGATCTCCAAACTCGCCTAGTGCATATAGAGCGCCACCAACGGCTGTTGACATAGCAACAGTCATCTTGTGGTTTTTAATTGCGCTCATTAATCTCATGCTATCACCGCCTCAATAAAACTCTTCTAACATCATAAATCCAACTGTGGTAATGCTAAAGACAGCCACAGATGCTAAGTTATTTTTACTAAGGAAATATGTTACTCCACCAGTTGCGGCGCCAGCTACTAGACTTCTTGCGATAAATCCCATGATATCACCTTAGCTTGCTAAGTCCGTTCATTCCTGCGAACACATATGAGTCTTCTATCTTAGAGCTACGAGGAGCTGTGTAGGTAGCTCTTGTATCTTTGAATCCGATCTTTGGAAGGAATCCTTCGTCGTGGTAAGCTCTGTCGTATCTGACAGGGGCTCCAGTCGGTCTTGGTTGAATCTCGTCTCCAACTGCGGTACCTGGACCTGTAGGTCTATCTGAGATCGTTGCTCTGAACATTAAGTCAGACGGCTCTCCACCTTCAGCTCTAAGTTTAGTTGCGCCTAATGGGTTAACTGGACGTAGATCTTCTTCTCCAGCTCCTACTCCTAAGAAAGGACTACCTGTCTTAGCTGTTCTAATTATACCTTGCATATATCCTGCTACTAGGTTAATACCTATAGGGACTACAAAGAAAGATAAAACTGGTCTACTGTGTGCAAAGTCGAAAAGTGCGTTCTTGTATGATGCCATGTTATCAACCTACTAAGTGCCTCTTTCTACGTCTTCTGACTGTGATTTCCTTAACTATAATTTCTGGGGTCGTATTTGCGTTTGAGATACTTCCAATGCTACCTAACAAGCTATCGGATTGTGAGTCTTCGATATAGATAGTTCCTGGCTTAAATGGAAGTCCTGGGCTTACTGTAAGTAGAATCGCTCCTTTAGGCTGACCACTGTCTGGATTGTGACCTGGACCGGTCGCTACAAACTCGCCGGATACGGTATTAAGTCGTTCCCAGTGTGTGACGATACCTGGGAAGTATACTGTGTCCCCGTGTCTGATCCAGAGTCGCTGTCTCTCGTCTGGTAGCCCGCCGCTAGTGGTATCTAGCATGTTGAGTATTGTACTCTCAGCTTCGGCTCTTCCTGCGTAGATTATTATTTGTTGCTCTGATGTAAAGTTGCTGTCTCCCAGGACGTGGCCAGGCCACCTGTGAGTATTAACTGCTGCAGATCCTGTTGTATCGGTGACTTTTACACCTGGTTCTCCAAACTTAACAGTCACAGCACTTGTCGTAGGTGCTTGTACAAATGTACATCTTCCAGCTTCTCCTACAAACGGATGAGCTGCTCCTAGATCTAAGAGCGCGTTTTTTCTGACCGCCATATTTGGTATATTGACGTTATATGGATCTGCATTAATTGGGTTTGCTAACATTTCTCCTAGGTATTGAGTTATGCCTTCTGGTGCGGCTATTGCAGGATCTGTAACATACCCTCCACCGAGGAATCCTAGATTTTGTGGAGACGGCAGGCCACCACGAGATACATAGCTTTGATTTTCTAGTAGACCAAAGACTTGATTTGTCCTGCGTATTTCATTTCTTACGTGGATCTTTATGGTATCTTTATACTCATCTGGACGTCTTGGATGGTATTTAACTACATACATTCCATCTGGCCTGCGGTCTTCTACATAGAACTCTCTTTCTGAGTACTCATCGCGACCTCTCATAAGAAGCTCTGCGGCGGTAATTCCGATTTGCTCTTTGTTTCTATAGTCGTCCATTTGTAAGAACGTTGCTAAGTAGGGATTATCTGTTACTACCTCTATTGATACTAACTCTCCTCCCTCTATTACGTTTAGTACTTCTACTAGTTCTCCTGCTTTAATGCGAAATGGTCCTTGACGAGTTGTGACGAAGATAGACTCTTCAACAATCTCTTCTGTTTTCTTCACGGGTGTTGGAGAAAGTTGAATAGACTTATCGACATTAGGATGATTGATATCTTCTGGGGTTCTAGATACTGAGTAGTCCACAATAGTCATCATGTTCTCGTCATCGTAGTAGTCTACCACCTTAAGTCACCTCTCCTTGTCAATGCCATCAGATTACCTCCTAATCACTTAGGGAAGTAGTCTGCTAGCATCGAGCCTTCAACGGGTAGTCCTGTTGTGTTAATGATTTTGAATCTCAATCTTCCACCAGATCTCTGCTTGAAGACATTGACTTGCTCTGGGGTGAGCTCTAGAATGCGATACTTCCAACCGACCAGTCTAATTTTTCCGTCGAGTAGATACTCGTCTGAATCGTTGACCATTCTTAGTGTAGGAAGATTGTTCTCGCCGTGTTCGATGAACAAGGAGTAATCCCAGTTAGGAGATTCTGGAGATGATACGCTTCCGTCGATGAACCCGCTTAGGCCCTCAATCTTAGATTCTGTTCTGGCAGTACCAGACGATCCTTCGGGAGCTTCGTCAAGGACGTATTTGGGTACACCTGCCGGGTGCTTTACGTAGAGTCTTCCAGAGACGGTTCCTACTTGTACAGTGTGTTCTGATGTTCCGTCACCTTTGAATCCGATAGGCGTTCCGCCTTCGTTTGGCGAGTCATCGCTTAGAGAATGCCAGTCACCACTCTCTGCGACCATGTACTTTGGTTGTAGTGGAAGTGTTGGGCATAGTTGGTACAGGTTTCCTTTGAATGGCTCAAGGTCATCAAAGGTGATGTATCCAGAATCGAAGTCGGGTTTTAGGATGTTTCCTACTAGATTGGTTGCTGCATCAGAGTCAGTAATGTCGAAGTATGCTTGTATTGACTGGAATCCGTACTGTGTGAGCGCTGTTGCGTCTGTTCCATTCAATGCGCTTCCAGAGTGTCCTACGTTCATTGTGTCGCTGAAGTAAAGGTCTACGACCATTGGTTCAACTGCAGTTACGAGGTGCATTCTGCTTCTTAGTCTGATCAGATAACCCGGCTCAAGTTTAACACCTTGAGTAAGGTAAGGGGTGTCTGAAATGTTTGCTAGTCTTCCGAAGCTGTTACCGCTTCTATTTCCTTGGTTTGCGTTTGCCATATTAATCACCGTGTGTGTTTGTCTTGGGTGAGACAGTTAGTCCCATATAGTCGCCACATATAACCACTTTGTTTCAAATGTCTTATTGAAACGCATCGTTTCCTCTCAGCCAGCCAACAAGAACATAGCGCTCACCTTTAGTGACTGGCTCTACCTTATGCAGTATAAATGAGGGGAATACTATCATGTTGCCTTGCTCCAATTTTATTGAAGTATCAGACGGTCCGACCTTGAATGTGATTTCTCCACCTTCGTACGATTCGGCAGGTGACAGTCCGATGATGAATGAGAGCTTTCTTGTTTCATGGATTCCTGGCCCCATATCTATGTGCCAGTCATAGTGACATCCTTTAGTGTACTTTAGAATTTGAACTGAATCGTGGGTATCGAGTATATACTTCCATTGTTTCTCATTCATTCCTAGTACTATTGGTATAATCTCATTATACAATTCCTTATTATGCTCTATAGGAATAGATCTCCCTAATGTCTTTCTTACTTCTTTATCTAACTTAGAGTGTTTACTAACCTTAGCTATCTTGAAGTTTCTACCATAGGTATGAATGATCTCTCCACATCTTTCTGTGGAGACTACCTGGTCTTGCGTAATTTGGGCTGGAGTGTATGTCACGATTAACCCTGCCTTCGACGCATAAATAAAAAATGCCCCCGACGGGGCCTAAGCCCCGCCGAGGGCGGATCTACCCTGTCGCCAGGGTGTGACATCTCAGCGGCACACTGAGATGGTTCTTTACACAGTTACACTACAGCTAACTTCAGAGAAGTCTAGCTAGAGATGTAATGCTGACGATAGCACCTGCGCCTGCGATACCATCATTGAGAGCAGCAAGGGTGCTGGACTCAGTGATTGCATCAAGACCATCAGTAACCTTTGTTCCACCTAGCACTGCAGACTGAGTTAACAGTGCAGTTAGGTTCAAGGTTTGCTGTGGTAGGTCGTTGTCTAAGACGTCCTTCATCAATGCAGCTTGCATCTGGTGTCCGAGATGAAGTTCATCAACCTCGATTCCAGTTGGGCTTACATCAGTGAATAAGTCATCGACTGTTGCGGTGTCGTTAGCATTGATCTGTACCATACCAACGTTAAGGATAGCTTCAATAGCCATGCCTCTGTTGTTGGATCCTGTTGCGTCTCTCTGAGAGCCTGCGACAGGTACAGCTGTAATGTCTTTCAAGATGTTGCCTTCCACTTGGTCAGTTAACACTGTAGCATAGCCTTCGGTGAGAGCACCGTCAGCTACGAAAGCAGTGAAGTCTGGTCTGATTGTGGCCGGGTACTTTCTAGCACATGAGTGAACTGCTTCAGCCATTGCTTTTGTTGTAGTACCGTCGGTCTCAATAACCAGTACGTTTGTTCTAACCAGTTGCAGAGAGCTACCGAATGCGACGTCTAGTCCTCCAAGAGATACCATACTTAGTCACCTCCAATATCCTGCATAAACCCCGAGGGGTTCAGCTCAACTCCCCGATGTTCTGTGTGAGCTGTATTAGCTCATGATGTTGACCAACTACAGAGCCGATGACTCTCCACTTCTCGGCTCCAGCGATTGTGCTGTTTCCGAATGCAGATGCGCCGCCGACTACACGGTGGTTACATACGATGTTTTTCTCAGGTTCGATCACAATTGGAGACTCGTACCAAACGAACGGTTCTTCAAGTACTTCAAAGATCTGTTGATCTAGGACGGGCGTCTCGATTCCACTGATTTGCCACTGATGTTCAGTAATTAGCAGAGGTGTGACAGGGTATTGAATACCCATGATCAAGTAGAAAAATTCCTCTAAGCTCTTAAACGACAAGCTCTTAGAAGACCAGCCAAAGCTGTCTACTGTAACGCTGTTAGGGTTACCTGTGCTTCCAGACGATGGAATTAGCCACTGGCCGAATGTTCCCAAAATTGAGAATTGGTCAGCTCTTAGGATACCTTTTCCATAATCGCCCTTAGGCCATACGCCTTGCGATCCACGTCCCCAATGAGGGAAGTTGCTGGCGATTTTTTGTTCAATAAGGGACAGATAAGATTTGATCTGTCCAGTCGGGCGGTCGTAATAGGGACGTAACTCGATTGTTTCACTCTCCTTGTTTGTTTATGCCTTGTTAGGCAATTGTACGGTACTAACACCAGTATATGAAGGCGTTGATAGATTATGCTTTATGAGAGGGTCTAGTAACTTACGCCAACATTGTTTTATATGCAGAGAATATGCGAAGTACATGAGTGGAAGGAAACGCCAGGTAGGGGTTACTCTTAGTGACGATCAGATTGCGAAGCTCGTAATGAAGGCCGAAGCTGAGGGAATGAGTCAATCTGGTTTCGTAAGAAGAATCATTTTGCTGTATCTTCGTGGGGATCTAATGACTTCCGAAGAACACAAGAGACTCTTGAATGATGAGATGCTCAAGTATGAGAAACAACATGGAGGGGTCTACTGATGGAATGTAACTATTGTAACAACCCTGCTGATGTGAGAATAAAGAGAGACCCTCTTAGAATGGAATTCAGATCTATTATAGATCCTATCGAGTCAAAGCTTCCTGTGTGCTTTGAGTGTCAGCTTGCTAGGTGGGGATGTATTCGCGTATGGAAAGCTAGAGGCGTTTGCATTTGCGAAGAATGTCGATAGGTTGGGCCACTAGGTAAAGATGACACTTATCTTTCCCTAACCCCAGTGAAAGAACCCGAGACCTAGTGACCCGAGGAGGTACTCGGGCGATTAGACCAGTGAGTTCTCTTAATTTAGCTTTGTGTAAATTAAAAAAGCCCCGACGGGAACCGAAGTTCCCGCCGAGGCGGTTCTGCCCCTGTCACCAGGGTGAGACATCTCGATAGCTTGTTGAGATGGTTCTTTGATCTGCTAGCCTGTTAGCGTCTTCAGAAGACGTTAACTGCAGGGGCACTGCCAACACCGTAAAGCATTGGTTGGTTGCCGCCATCGGTTGGCATATCTTCGTCGATGTTACCTAGGTATCCTAGGTAGCCACCTGAAGAGTATCCGCCGATGTATCCTGCACCTGAGTAGCCACTTAGCTCACCTGCTGGTAGAGCGTTAGTTAGCCAGGTTGGCATCATTCCAGATTGTGCTAGAGCACCGACTGCAAACATTGTTGTAGCGATGGTTGCACCTAGAGCTGCTTCTTGCATTGTTACAGGGGTCATTGATTGAACCAAGTATGCAACACCACCAGCTAGTAGTGTACCTAGAGCTGCTCTTCCGTATGCGTTACCAGTAACCATTCCGACTCCTGGAACATTGTTCAAGGAAGTGGAAACTTTGTTGTAGAGTGCGTTAGCGATGGTTGGTAGGGCTAGACCCATACCGACAACACCGAGAGCACGTAGATCCATCAAGTTACTTAGGAACTTTTTGAAGCCTTTGCCGGATGCTTTTCTGCGGGAAGTAGATCTTCTGCGAGAAGTTGACTTTCTTCTTGAAGTTCTTCTTCTCTTTGCAGTTGTTCTTCTGCGAGCAGGTCTTCTGCGGGAAGTTGACTTTCTTCTGCGAGTAGTCTTTCTTCTGCGAGCAGGAGATTTTCTTCTGCGAGAAGTTGACTTTCTTCTACGAGTAGTCTTTCTTCTGCGAGCAGGAGATTTTCTTCTGCGAGAAGTAGATCTTCTCTTTGCAGGAGATTTCCTTCTGCGTGTAGTAGTCTTTCTTCTGCGAGTTGTTCTTCTCTTTGCAGGAGATTTTCTTCTACGAGAAGTCGATCTTCTCTTTGTTGCTTTTCGTCTACGTGCTGGAGCACGGCGTCTGCTAGTTGACTTGCGTCTCTTAGCCGGCGACTTTCTGCGTCGTGTGGTAGTTTTTCTTCTTCTAGCCATTGTTTTTCCTCCTGAGGAGCGAGCTTTAGCCTTCTTAGATCGAGTGGATGCTTTTCTCTTAGAAGACGTGCGTCTCCTAGCAGGTCGACGTGGATTTAGAATCACTACTTCCTGCAGAGGCATGGTTGCTCAAAAGGTCCGACATCATCCCCTCATATAAGTAGATAGTATGACGTTGTAATACTTGTGTCTTCGATAAGTGTGATAAATACGGTCTTACTCCCCTACTACAGGAGGGGCTTCATGACAAGGCGTAATGTTGAGAGACAAATGAGTTCCCCGACAGTCCCTGTTACTGTAAAAATAGATAGGCAGCTATACGATGCAATAGAGTTCTACATTACTCAGAGTCGCTTTAGCAATCGCTCCCACGCAATCAACGAAGCTATCTATCAGTTCTTGTGGATGATTGAGAATAATCCTGCAGCGCTTAAACAAGCTGCTCCACAACTTCCGCCAAACTATCGGCCACAGCGCGGTAGTAATCCCCGCTTGCCTCGTTAATAGATAGCGATATTGTAGGCGACCCTAATATTAGTTTAACATAAGCTGATGGAAACATTGAGCTAGCTGCAAACTCTTCTATTGCTACCTCTGTATAATCATCTATTGTATTAGCTATAGTTGTATTTAGATTTGGATCCGTTACTTCTGCGGTCTCTGCTATGATTATATCAGTATCTGGAGAAGACTCTGATGAGTGGGATATGATGTTAATGTGCATAGTTGGCTTATACGCAGAGAGTTCTTTCTGAAACAGCGAGTTAACGGCAGCCGACGTTTGTACATTGAGTATATTAGGATTTGACAATGACGACAATGTGTTATACTCTATCTCTCTGAGCCTCAGTGATGCTTGAAGGAAATTTCCAAATCGCCTTGAAGCTGGCGAAATCATAGAGTCTGGATATGTGATTAGGACTACCATCTAGATAGTCTGAGGTGATCCCTACTCTTGTTACTTTCTATCTGAGTGGTTATTGGCTTGTATCTCTTCCAAGTTCCTCCGCCTGTTGTAGCATAGAAGGAATACTTGTTCATGTCATCCATGAGGTACTCTTGCGGATAGTGTTCTAAGTTTCTGGATTTGAGATACTCTGGTCGCTCATCCATCTTGAAGCATACTTTATTTTCTGATTGTGACCAGATATCTTCATTTAGATTTTGCAGCCTTTGAGTTAACGCGATACCCATCAGTCCTATACCTGCGCCCACAGTCCAGATTATTTCAACAGCTCTTGACTTGGAACCTTTACCTACAAACAATTGAATCTCGTCAATAGCGATTACTCTTCTGATTCTTCTGAATCCATCAGTACGCTGTAGCTCCATCATCATCTCAACGAGTTTGTCTAGCTCTGCGTTCCTTTCGTCTCTTACTGCACTAGGTCTAAACACGATTGCTCTATTCTTTTTCAATAGTTGACTATACACTTCTATAGCAGAGTAGCATATTGTACCTAATCGAGCATATTCTTGATCGTGCTTCGGATCTACAAATATTGTATGTGCACCTTGGTCTTGAAGCATCTCAAGTACATGACCTGTAAAGTAGGTCTTACCAGAACGAGTCATTCCCAAAATAGCGGAGTGACGGTTCTTGAGCGACTCAATGAATGAGCCTGGAAGCCTTGCCATAGAAGGTACAGCTTTCGTCGCGTATTTCAGCTTTCAGCGATAGGCTACTTTGCCACCGTGCTTCTCACTGAGATACCAACCTGCCGCTACAGAAATCGTGTCACCTATCATATTGGTCAGTGTGTCTGTCGAAGAATCTGGAAATAGTCTTCTTGTTAGTGGTAACTTCTTTAGATATACATTTTCTGCGAATTCAAATATCGTGTGTAGGACTATAGTCTGAGTAAATGATAGTCGTAGTGATGCCGCTACAACACCTGCACCTGCATGACATAGTGAGTAAGGGTCGAAAAGAGATTGGTTAACTATCATGATTATTCCTCAAAGTATTCTTCAAATGGATCTTCTTCTGAAAACTTGCCGTGACGCCAGTCACTAGGATTCTTTCTAGCTATTAGATCTGCTATATGTTCATTACCTACTACTCTTACCTTACGACCTTTGTATTGTAGTTTGACTGAGTTAAGTCCGTCTTTCATTGGACCTGCTCTTAACTTACGCTTATCTTTCTCAAGTTTCTCGGCGTTCTTTTGTTTGAGTTCCTCTATTGGTGTATCTGGATTCTCATCGTGATAGATTTGCCAAAACGGACCATAGTAGTGAGCAAGTGCATCGGCGGTTGACATAACTGCTGCGATGGTGGTTGTTTTACCATTCCAAGTCTTTGACTTGATTGCTTCCATGTTGCGTAACTGATTCATTAGGCGCTTTGTGTATCCTGGGCTGCGGTGCTTTGAAACTAGATCTTCAACTAGGCTAAAGTTCTCTTTGTCGCTCATCATCTTAGGATAGTCGTGCATCCATACCATGTCGTCAATTAGCTGACGATCTTCTGGGTCGTTACTCTTGAGCAAGTTGTGAGCGATAGCTTTCACGTAATCAAGATGATGTTCAATATACCACTCGTGGTGAACAAACGACGGATCGCTTGCTGCTCTGCGTGCCTCTGCTTCTATTGGACAGTGTCCAGGATTCTTCTTTGTCTTTGGCGACATGATTACAGGAATAGAACCGTACTTACGTTTCTCTGTCATACCAACCCAAGGCACTTTAGGACACTTAGGCATGCTTTCTACACCGTGCTTTCTTGCCCATCTCCAAGGATCGTGTCCCCACACCCACAGCGATAAGAGTTTTCTTGAAGGCTGATTCTGTGTCTTTTGCTTCTTAACAAGTGGACCTTTGCGTCCCTCTGCAGCTTTGTTGTACGGGAACGCACTAGCTCTGCTGTTGAATCTTATCTGTCGCATCATCCATCCCCAGTCGGTTCTATCATCAAGTGCTGATACCTTGTTATTTGGGCCAGACCACTTATCTACTGCCATCTCGTAATACTTCTTTGTTATCTGCGGACCTTCCTTGATGTAGTCCTTTGGACCAGTTAGTCCTAACTTCTTACGCATACGTATGATAGAACGGAAGCTATCTTGTCCACTTTTAATTCCTTGAGCCTTAGCTTGAGCTGGAGTTAGTCCAGATTCTTTAAACCAGTCAGAATCAAGGAATGCTTTGAGCTCTTTGTTCTTCATGTTAACTAACTCAACCCACTTACGGAACTGCTCTAAAGTTGGTTTACTGCGAGATGGGTTGTTTTGGATGTTGCTTGCTTGACTTACTTTTAGGTTATCTCCGTATACTACGAGATCTGGATTGTCTGGATTGTCTGTATCTTCTGTTTCATCTTCAACGACTTCTATTACGTCATTGACTCCTTGAAGGTATCCTGCTTCTATGACTTCTTGATTGGATGGGTTACTTAGACTAATTCCTGGCATGATGTCTGTTCTATCATCATCTGGATTGTTGGTTATCTTATCTACGGGCACGACTACTTTACTATACTTGTAAGTAACTTCTGGTCTGAATCTTGGGTCGATCCATGGCTTCCAGTTTTTGCCTGTTGTCTTCCATTGTATTAGTGCGTCTCTAGCTCTGTCGTCTATGCTGTATATCTTTACCGAAGTAAGCTTAATTGAGCTCATTAGTTCTAGCTCGTGTTCTTCTGGCCAGGTTAATCTACTCCTGAACGTATCGGGCCAATACACATCTGTAATTCTTGCTTCACCTTCTAGCAGTATTGACTTTGCTCCAAAGAACCCTGCATACCCAAACTTGGATCCTCCGACATAGATATCTGCTGACTCTTTTCTAGTACTCCAGAAAGCACCTGTTCCGTATTGCTTCATGTGTGACAACGTTTCTTCTTCTCCCAAAGCAAGCCCAATCATACCACGATAGACCTTTACTACTGGCTTGAGTTTGGTTTCTTTGTTGATTGTATCTGCGACTGCTTCAAATAGCGACTTTGGGGTTCTTCCTTTCCAGTTGAACTCCTTTCTTATTTTAGCTAGCTTCTCTTTTCTGTTCTTTTCCGTAAGTGGATTTTGTTTATTTTTAATTAAGTATCTTACTCTTGCTTCATACTGTCGCATTATCTTAGCTAGATCTTCTGTATCTATTATATCTTGAACGTATAGTTCTCCTCTAGGATTGTCTTTGATTAAGCCTGCCTTGATTGCTAACGAGTGATCGGGCATTTTCTTTCCGCCCTTCTTGACGGTGTTGCCTAGTGTGACGAATGAGTAAACTCTACCTGCAGCCCACTGGTGTTGTTGAACTCCGGGTCTGTGTCCGCCTCTCCAAGCTGCCAATCCCTTATCGTAGACTTTCTGTAGAATACTCTTCTTGATCTTCGTGGCTTTGGCCATCTTGTCAAGGAACTTACCTTTCTCGGGTAGTGGGCCGTACATTTCGATAAACTTCTTTTTGTATTTGCTTGGTACAGTTTTGTAGCCTCTGGCAGTTGCTTGAATATCTGACTTCCAATACTCGTATGCTTTGGGATCGCTTATGTCGTATTTGTAACCCTTGTCGATTTCTTTGGCTGCGATTGCCATCTCTTCTTTGTTAAGTCCCTTGAGATATCTCTTGGGTATCTTTCTTCCTTCGGGTGTTTTCTTTGGATTGTAAAGTGGAAGGTTTTCATTTCCAAATCCGCTATCTTTGAGTTGCTCTGCTGTGATTAGTATTGGTCTAATGCCTCTGTGCTGTTCTTTGTACTCGGATAGTGGTGATGGTGTTGTATCAGCCATATACCAGTCTACTGGGTTGCCATCGACGTCTTGTTGGTGAATTAGCGTTAAGTTAGTTCCCGCAGGGAAGCTCCATCCTTCTTCTGTAGCCTCTCTCATGGCGGCAACTTCTCCGCTTTCTCCAGGATCTACCTTTCCTCCAGGCAGTCCGATTCTTCCGTCGTCTCTTGTGGTTGCAGTGTACTTGTCACCTACTTTACCTACAACGAATGCGGCGAATGGAGGAGTGTTTGGATTCGACTTTGGAAATGCCCTGTCTTGCCATTCTGAGGAAACCTTGTCCAAGTCAATCGGTCCACCAGCTGCCCATGTATAGCAAGTTCTTGCTGAATGGCACTTGAAGTGGTGCATCCAGCAATAACCTAACTCTCCGTCTTTATCAGACGTTTTACCAGGCATACAATCTTTCATTCTTGGACTGATATCAAATGCTATACAGTTACTACAGTTAGACTTCTTGGCGACAGCTGCTGACGTATTCCATCTCTTACCATATCTAGTCCAGTAGTCTTTATCGTTCAAATTAAGAGGTCCGTATTGTATATGCTCAGCTTTTACAGCTGCGTCTCTATTCTTCGTATTAAGTGCAAGATCTTGAGTTGCTGGTGGGCAGTCTTTTGGATTGCGAGGGTTGTCTTCGATCTCTTCTTCTACTATCTCAGTAGCATCTTCTATTCCTTGTGCGCGAGCTTCTTCAAACAATCTTGTTTGCTTTGACCCACTATGCTCATCCTCGTCATCTTCGGCTTGCTTTTTCTGCTTCGCTTTACGCTTCTCGGCAAGCTTCGTCTTACCTTCCTTTGTAAACCAGTCTTCTGCACTTAGTTCCGATACATCAGCTCCTTCTGTGAGTTCTTTTGGTAACTTACCTTGTTTGGTATGATCTGGATTACTTCTTGGCAGTGTTTCAAGAATCTTATCTGACGCTTCGTTAAAGTGTCCTTGTCTTGTCTTGATTCTCAAGTCGAAGTTAATTTTCTTACTCGACTGAATATGGGAAGGAATGATCGAGGATCTCTTCTTTGCTTCCTGTGGAGACATATCTCCGCGCATCAAAAGTCTTCTTTCTATGAACTTCGGGTCTTCTACGGGTTCAAGATACGC
>Ga0206123_10000559_pt1 | contig 36714 bp, 38 predicted proteins | sample Helgoland_Spring_2_FD_160086 | JGI IMG/M metagenome (GOLD analysis project Ga0206123, IMG submission 160086) | Pelagic subsurface seawater microbial communities from Kabeltonne, Helgoland, North Sea - Helgoland_Spring_Bloom_20160316_1 | ecosystem: Environmental > Aquatic > Marine > Epipelagic ...
CTTCGTCACTCAATGAACCATATACCTCATCTGTAGAAATATGATAAAACAATTTATTTTTAAAATTATTCTCCCAATAACTTTTAGCAGCTTGTAATAAACTAAGTGTTCCCATGACATTGGTTTGGGCAAAAGAAAAAGGATCTTCAATAGAACGGTCTACATGAGATTCTGCGGCTAAGTGAATTACTGAATTAATATTAAAATCTATAAAAACTTGTTTTACTTTTTGAAAATCACAAATATCACCCTTGACAAAACTGTAATTTTCCTTGTGTTCAATATCTTTTAAGTTCTCCAGATTGCCAGCATAGGTTAATACATCCATATTTATAATATGATATGCTGGGTATTTATTAACAAGTAGTCTAATTAAATGTGAACCAATGAAACCAGCTCCTCCTGTAACTAAAATATTACGCTTCATTTTTAATAATTTCGATGCAATTTTTTAAGCTTTGTTTATAATTAGGTATTTCTAAATTAAAAATAGTTTTAATTTTTGATTTGTTTAAAAGCGAATATTGAGGACGTTTTGCTATTGTTTTAAATTCTTTAGAGGGAACTCCAATTATTTCACAGTTTAAATTGTAGAGCTCTCTAATTGATTTTGCAAATTCAAACCAAGATGTTTTACCTTCATTTGAATAATGAAATAATCCCGATTTATTTTCACTGTTAATAATGATTTCTATAATAACTTTAGCCAGATCATAAGCATAAGTTGGTGAACCAATTTGATCATTTACGACCTTAACCGAATCTTTTTTTTTCATTAGATCAATCATGGTTTTTACAAAATTTTTTCCAAAACTTGAATAAAGCCAGGATGTTCTAATTACAATTGAATTAGAATCGTTTTTTAAACAAGCTATTTCTCCTTTTAATTTTGAACTTCCATATTCATTTACAGGTTTAGTTTTTGATTTCTCAGAAAATGGAAATTTACTTAGGCCATCAAAAACATAATCAGTTGAGATATGAATCAACTTTTTATTTTTTGCACTTGTCCATTTAGAGATAATTTCAACGGCCTTGTAATTTATTTTATTAGCTAATATAGGTTCAGTCTCTGCTTTATCAACATTTGTATATGCTGCACAATTAATAATTACATTTGGATTTATGTTATTTAAAAAAGAATCAATGGTTTCTAACCTTAATAAATCTAAAGTTTTAATAGTTGAAAAAAACCAATAAAAAGAATCGTAACTATTAGAAATTTTTCGAAATTCTAGGCCTAACTGTCCCTCAGAGCCGATTACTAAAACTTTCATTAGAAAGGAGATTTTAAATCTTTGAATGACATAAGTTTTAAATCTTTCTTAGATAAAATTGGTTTGATATTAAGTTTCCAGTCTATTGATAAATCCTTATCGTTCCAAATTAATCCTGATTCTGATTTTGAATTATAATAATTATCAACTTTGTAATTAACAATAGCTGTTTCACTTAAAACTTGAAAACCATGAGCGAATCCTCTGGGAATAAATAATTGTTTATTATTTTCAGAGGATAATTCAATAGAAAAAGATTTTCCATAAGTTTTTGAGTTAGTACGTAGATCGACTGCAACATCAAGAATATTTCCACTAACACAACTAACTAGTTTAGTTTGCTCAAAAGGAGGAGCTTGAAAATGCAATCCTCTAATTACACCTTTAATAGATTTTGATTCATTATCTTGAACGAATACAATCTTAATTTTTTTATCTAATTTTTTTTTATTGTAAGATTCATAAAAAAAACCTCTGTCGTCCCTAAACAATTGAGGCTCAATAACAAGTAAATTTTCAATAAAAGTTTTAATGATTTTCATTGATTATTGATTTTAAATATTTACCATAACTAGAGTCGCCAAAAGGTTTAGTCAATTCTTTGAGCTTTTTTACATTAATAAATTTCATCTTGAAAGCAATTTCTTCAAGACAAGCAACTTTATAACCTGAATGTTTTTCAACAGTTTTGATAAAGTTTGAAGCCTCAAGTAAAGAATCATGAGTTCCAGTATCAAGCCAAGTAAAACCTCTTCCTAAAATTTCAATTTTTAAATCCTTATTATCTAAATAATGTTGATTAACTGAACTTATTTCATACTCTCCTCTTTGGGATGGCTTTATTTTAGTTGCAATTTTAACTACGCTATTGGGATAAAAATACAATCCAGCTACTGCAGTATTACTTTTGGGGGATTTGGGTTTTTCTTGAATTTTTATCAAATTTTTCTCATCGTCAAAACTAGCAATACCAAAATCAGAGGGGTTATTTACATTATATCCAAATACAGTTGCTTTATTATTTTTTAAGTTACTTTTTGCAGAATTTAATAATCCTGAAAATCCTTTTCCATAAAAGATATTATCGCCTAAAACCAAACAAACATCATCATCTCTAATAAATTCTTTGCCAATTACAAAAGCTTGAGCAATCCCATCAGGATATTTTTGTTCTTTGTAGCTTATTGTTAATCCTAAATCACTACCATTATTAAATAATTTTTTGAAATTTGGAAGATTGTCTGGGTTAGAAATAATTAAAATTTCTTTTATTCCTGAGAGCATTAAAACAGAAAGAGGGTAATAAATCATTGGTTTATCATATATTGATAAAAGCTGTTTTGATGTTCCTTTTGTTATGGGATAGAGTCTAGATCCAGAACCGCCAGCTAGAATTATTCCTTTCATTTTGTAAATATAAAGTATTCTACTGTATTGAAACTAGCGCCTTTTAATCAATAGATGTAAATTTTAGTTTATTAAATGTGAGACTACAGTCCGTAGTCTTTTCAAAAATAAATTAATTTAACACCTAATGCATTAACTCAAGTAATTCCCATTTGATCGCCAATAGATCTTTCTGGAATGGTATTCTTATCATGATTTCCTCCATTCGCGAAGCTTCATCAATATTCTAAAACAAAATCTACCGCAATTTTGTCTTTATTTTTACATAATTACTCACTGTAAAACAAAATATCATCTGCCTGTTTATTTATAAACTCGTGTTCCAGAGTTTTATTTAAACCTTCCTCTAATGTGTATGGTGAATTAAATACACTGTGTACTTTAGAAGCGTCAAATTGGGTTGTGGCACAAAATTTCTGAACCCGAACTGATGAAATAGAAAACTTTTTTCCTGATAATAAAGATATTAAATCAAAACAGTACCCGCCAATCATTCCTAATAAATAAGGTATTTTGATACTAGGTAATTTAATTTTCATTTTTTCTTCTATCTTTTGAGTAAGTTCAACCATAGAAAAATCAGGCTTGTCCGCATAATTAAAAATGTGAAAACCAGACTCAATATTTTCTAATTTGTTCTTAATCAATGCAACAATATTACCAACATAAGCCATTGATTTTTTATTTTGACCTTTACCAATCATCATAAATTTCCCAGACGATATTTGCTTTAAAAGATTGTATACATTTCCTCTGTTTCGTTCACCAAATATTACGGTAGGTCTAATTATGGTTACAGATTTTCCTTTTGAATCATTATCATACCATTCTTTTATGGCTAGCTCCGCTTGCCATTTACTTTTACCATAATGATTAAATGGATCTTCAGGATGATTCTCATCAGGATTAGATTTATTTAAACCATAAATAGCAACGGAACTGGTGAAAATAATATTCTTCACCCCTGCATTATCCATAGCTTCAAGAACGTTCTTTGTTCCTTGAACATTTACATCATAATAGAGCGATGTTGGTGAAACATCATCACGGTGCTCTGCTGCCAATAAAACAACACTTTTAGTATCCTTATGAATTTTAATTTCATCTAAATTACGTATGTCTCCATTTACTGTAATATTATCAAAAAAAGGACTTGGATTTTTATCTAGATTATGAACTTTATAGTCTTGTAACTCTTTAATTAAAAAGGACCCTACAAAACCTGATCCTCCGACTATTTGTATTTTATTCATTTGTTATAAATTTCATTAACTCTTTATTTTGTTTATCAAAGGATAATTTATTTTTTGATGTTAATTTACAATTTTCAATTAAGGTATGATAGTCAATTAACCTATCTTGTAATATATCCTCTATTAAGATAGGTATATCTTCAATTTTTTCAGGCGAAAGAGTAAAACCTACAACATTTTTATTGATAAATTCTTTTGCTTCGCCTTTACCTAAATATATTACAGGAATATGATTTGTAATTAGCTCATAAATTTTTGATGGGAATGCACCCTTTATATCTGTAGCTAATGGAACAAAAGAATAATGATATTTTGGTAAAATTAATTGTAATTCCTCTTTAGATACAGAGCCTAGATATTTTATTTTATTATTGTTTAGTAAGAAATTTTCAATTTCTTCTTTTTCTTTACCATCTCCATAAATATGAAATTCAAAATCGGAATTTAATTGATCTAAAATTCGAATTAACTTAAATAAACCTTGAGCTACGCCAAGTAAACCTGCATATACAAATGTAATCTTATTAAATTTAATTATTTGATTATGTTTATTATCAAAATCATAAGGTAAATTTCTATATAAATAATTAGAATTTTTTGAATATTTAGATATGTGATCTAAAATATATTGAGATTGCCCAAGTATTTTATCCGAATTTTTGTAGTTAAACTTTTCAATTTTTTTAAAAATCTTATGAACAATACCACCTTTTTTCATTACACCTAAATCTACTGCTGACTGAGGCCATAAATCAGAAACATTTAAAATGATAGTTTTATTTAATATTTTTTTAAAAAGAATAATACTAGAAAAACTCACAAAAAGTGGTGAGTTCTGAATTATAATTTGATCATAATATTTAGTTTTTTTTTTAAACAATAAAATCCATAATGATAGTGCAAATGAAATCATAGAAAAAGCTCTTTTGAAACGTGAACTTGAATTATCTGGATTAATAAATAAACGATGACATACTATATTTTCAATTTTTTCTCTTTTATAAAAACCTTTATAATTTGTGAAAATTTTGCCAGTTGGATAATTAGGAAAGGGACAAGCAACTTCTACATCTATTAAACCCAACTTTAAACTTTTGGCCATTAAAAAAATTCTATTAGATGCGGCACCTATCTCAGGCGGAAAATAATTAGAAATAATTAATATTTTCATAATTAAAATTATATAAAATTTTTATTTGGGGTTATAATAGTCTTTAGTTTGGTGTCATATCTTATGACTATTCTCGTAGTTTTGATTAGTCTATTGAATCCTCTAGGAATATCAATAGTTTCTTCTATTATTTCAATCTTATTTGCGAAAAATGAAATTGAACAATCTTTAAATAGCATTGTATTATTATTTAAAACATATTCTCTATTTGGAGAAATTAACCAATTTGTTTGAGAACTAATTTTATGAGCATTCTTCACATAGTCATGTATTATAATAGAGTAAGTATTAAATTTCCATTTTCTTTTTACAAGAACATTTTGAAGAGAATATCCATCATGGCTAGCTTCTACATAATCCTCTTTATCTACTAGTAAATTGACTTTACACTTTTTACCAACTCTAAATGAGGACCAAATTTCAGAAGAGTTAAAATTATCTAAAGTTATTGTATTATGATAACTAGAGCTTCTTTCATTATCTCTAATAAAACTTTTATTATAAGTAGAAATTCCTGGATCAATAAATAAATCTGTCTTATTAATAGAAATTATAGTATTAAATGTATCAGCATGAGAGTGACCAGTTTGTTCTTTTGGACCAATATTTCCTACATCAATCAAGGCTTCATATTTACTATTAACAAATTTTCTATAGCCCGACTCTTTAAGTTTAAATTTAGAATCTAAAATAAATTTTTCTTTAAATGCTTTATAATAAATTTGGTTAAGATCATGCAAATTTAATGTGTGCTCAGGAGTTGAATCATTTAATAAGGGAATATTGTTTGAGATTTGAATTTTAATTATCCAATTCATCATTAGATTGATATAGTAAAAAATAAATTTCTCTAATTCAATATTAAGATTATTGGCATTTAAGAACAAATTAGTTTTTATTAATCTTTTTAGAATTATTCCGTGATACATTGAACTGAGTTCATAATGAGCTCCATCATTTAAAATTTGATTTTTAATTTCTTTTTTAAGTTTAGTAGAAAACATATTAAAATCATTATCTAATTTTAAAAAAATACTGGAGTTGGTTAATGCTAAAAAATTCTCAAATAAATGATTGCCTCTTAAATCATACTCAATATTATTTTTCAAAAAATAATGATGATTCAATATTATATTTATTAATTTTTTTTTATCTGTTATATGATTTTTCAATAGGCAATAGACCTCTATATATGTCATTAACCTCAGAGATACAGAATAAGAATTCCAACTGGCCTTAAAATTTTCTTTACTATGATAAAGGTTTTCAGATACCCAGGAATTAATCGTTGTTTCTATAAAAGATAATAGTTTTTTGTTTTTAGTTTGTAAATATAAATTGGAAATATCTATTAAATATTCCTGATAGTGTAAATTTAATTTCCACAATCTGGTTCCTTTATTTATTATTTTATTATTCCATTCAATGGTATTCTTAAACTTAATCGATTTATTTAGAAAAGTAAAATTATATTTTAAAAGTAAGTTAATATCTCCTTTATAATTTGAAATTTCCAGGTTTATAATATTATCTCTTGGGATAATATTATAATTAGTAGTTTTTATAGCTCTAAATTTAAAAAGAGAATAAATACTTCTTTTTAATAGATAATAGATTCTGAATATTAATTGAGATAATTTAAGTGATAAAATTGTTCTTAAAAAAATAAAAAAATCAGAAAGTATAATTTTTAAATAAATGCTCCTCATTATTTTTAATTTTATTAATAACAATATTTTTTAGGTAATCATTCATTAAAAAAAATTGTTTTCCATCTTCTTTATTTTGTGATATAGCATTTTTAGTATAATTATCTATATTTGAAATAACTTTGACTATTAAATTTACATTGTGAACAGTAGCATTACCTCTCAAAGTATATAAATTATTATTAAATGGAATGTTTTCTCTCAAGATTATTTTTCCTGTATCAATTCCACTGTCTATGAAATGTATACTAGTTTGAGGCCTTTTATTGTACAATAATGCCCATTCTATAACATTCATTCCTCTAAAAAATGGTAGATATCCTGAATGTGCATTAATTACTCCTTTTTTTGTACTCTCAATTATCTTTTTTCTCAAAATACCTCCTCCAGAATAAATAATAAGATCTAAATTATTTTTCTGAATGAATTTATATAATTTATCCCCGTTTATATTATCTACTTTAATGTGTGATATCTTATTTTTTAAACAAAACCCTTTCACAGTTTTATCTAAAACGTTATTATTATTTAAGAAATCTCTTATTGGTTTTGTTTCTCTATAAAGCTGAGACTTTGAATTACCCATGTAATGTGCACTAAATTTTTTATATAAATTTATAAACCCATATTGCTTTAAATAACTTTTAAATCTTTTAAACTTGAAAGTCTTTACCTCAGCAACATATAATTCAATGTCTTTAATTCTATTTAATTGATTTAATAATGCTACAGTGTATAAACTCCTACTATGTCCAGCTGTGATTAATATTTTCATAGTTTAATTTTTATTTTATCTTCAAGAATAACAGCATCAATATAAAATTTGCTGGCCCAATTAGGTTGGCGAAAAGAAATATATCTTCCATAAAAGGGTTTTGACCCTTGTAATCCTCCCTTTTTGAAAAATATGGTATTTCTTGATTTAACTTCTAATTCCAGCTTATCCAATAATTTAGAAGCCGCATTTAAAAACCTTAAATCACCCGTTAAATCGCTTATCATTAACCATATTATAGCCATTTGAGCCTCTCCAGTTAAACATCTATAATTATTTACTGTTGAAAAATCTTCATAATAAGCACCAGCTAGCACTTTTTTAATTTCAAATTTTTTCATAAACTTTTCAGATAATTCATAAGCTATATTAAAAAACTTATCACCTTTTACAAAGTTAGAACATTCCAGAAAACCTCTAATTGTATAAGCAATAGTGTGTAAAAAAGCATATGATCCTTTTTTAAATCCTGAATCTGAAATAAATAAGTTACTTAATTGTCGATCTGCAATATTATTCATAACACTATGAGTTTTTTCAATTAAAATTTTATTTTCTTGACTTTCTTCATTGCATACAAGCAGAATAGGCCAACAAACTCTTGAATAGTAACTAGGCATGAAATTATTTTCATAATTGTATTTAGAAATATTCCCAAATTCATCAATACATTCAGCTATCCAATTAGCTCCTTTTGTTGCAGAATTTAAATACTTTTTATCATTTGTTCTTTTGTATCTGGAATGCAGCCCTATTAATATTTGTGCAGTATTAAATATACTTTTGTCAGAAGGTTCATTTTCATCATAAAGCCCACCAGGAAATGATCCATCGTTATTTTGAATACTTAATATCCAATCAGCCATATTTTTTGAAAAATCCTCTAAATGAAAATAATTATTTTCGTAAATTAAATCATCAAATGTTTTTATAATATAACCTGTAGTCTCAGGATATGGTTTTGACCATCCATTTAATGGGAAAAAGAACCGTGAATAAAATGCCCTACTACCATTTGTTTTATTATCTATACTCTCTACAATAAAATTAATTGCATTGTCTAGTGATTTTAATCTTTCCATTTTATAATTTCAAACTATTTTTATATTTATTTTTTGTATTTATTATATCTAATGATAAATCATCAATATTTTCAAAATTAAAATTTTCAAGTAACTCAATTAGAGGTTTTTCTCTTTCATTATCTACATAAGAAAATTTCTGATTATAAACTTTTAATAATCCTGGATTTTTTAAACCCCACTGAGTATCAAAATACCCTAAAACTGGTGTTCCAGAGTTAAGCGCTAAAATTATTGAGTGGAGTCTCATACCAATCAACAGCTTGCAGCTGGAGTAGAAATTAATTAATTCAACTGGATCGTAATTTTCTATAAAACTTACATTTGAATTACTCTTATAGTTTTCATACAATTTTTTTGTAAATTCCAAATCCTTTTTTGTTTGTACTACAAAAACTATTTTGTAATTCATTTTTAAACTAAACTCAACACACAGTTTCAAGTTTTTGGTGATCTTTTCTTTAATAACTTCATCAAGTTCCCCAAGATCTCCCATTGTTTGACTCCTAGTAGTAAATGCAATAATATTTTTTTTGCTATTGTATAATTCACTATTTATAAAGAAAGCCATATCGGTGTTTAATTTAATATTAGCCTTAGGATACATTATTTTAAACTTATTATATGACAATTCCTCTCGAGCATATATCACATTTACCTTATCTAAGACTTTTCTCATTAAGAATCTACCAATTAAATTTGTTTCTGCCGTTGAATGAGGTAGAATTATAATTTTTTTATTTTTCTTAATCGATATTTTTAATGGAGATAATAGTGCAAATAATCTAATTAAATCACTAATACTATTACAACGAAGTAAATTACCTCCGTTGAAATAAACATGATCTACATCCTCAATTTGTTTCGAAAAAATTGAATTACTAAAAAAACAAATTTTAAGAAAACCAATAAAATAGTCTTTTAAAATATTAATAGAACCAGCTGTTCTATCTAAATGAAATGGGGAAGGATGCATCTCTAAATTTGAGTATCTTTCTAGTAAATATTTAGAACTATCCTTGTAATTTTCTTGTTTAGAACTATATCTAGAAATTGAGTAGCATTTTTTATAGATTTTTGTTAAATGATCTAGTGCACCTACAGTTATTGCCATATCTCCAGCATTTTTTGCTGAGTATGAATAAATTAAAAGACTTTTCATTATTTATTTTTTATAAAATTTATTGAATCTGTAACTCCCTTTAACATTATATCGGGAGTTAAATTATTTAAGGCATATTCTCTTGCATTGGTTGAATATTTTTTCCTATCACTCAGGAATAATTTAAAATTTTTAATAAAATGTTTATCATCATTTACTTCATTAAGAAAACCGTTAAAGTTATCAATAATAAAAGATGCTTCAGGCGCATGGTCTATCAGTGTTTTATTTTTCAACTCTGAAAACACTGGGCAGCCAAAATATAAAGAGTGATTAACACCTAGCCCCATCCAACCTGGCATTAGAGTTGCATCGCATGAAAATAAAATCTTAGATGCCTGCGAACCATATAAAGAACCTAAATATTTAATTTTATGATTATTAATTGTGGCTTTTTTGATAAAATTTGATTCAGGTCCATCTCCAATAATCCAAAGTGTTGTATCAGGTTCAATATCTAAAACTAAATTAAATATCTCTATTAGTCTTGGAAGTTTTTTACGTTTACTTAACCTACCAATGTAACACAAATTAATTTTTGAGTTAAAATTCAAATCTTTCTTTTCTTGTGAAATATTTGAACTAAAATCTCTATAATTAATGGCTTCTTTATCAAAGTTTAGAGTATTTTTTGCTACAAATATTTTTTCTGGAAAGTATCTATTAAGATCCTTCTTTGTAATTTCGTCATAAACAATATAAGCATCTGCCATTCTAATATATAAATATGAAGCAATATCATAAAAGTTATTTGATGGGTTAAAGTTTCTTTTACGACTTCCTCCTTGTCCCCAAATTATTGTTTTTAATCCTATAATTTTTCGAAAAATCAAAATTGGAATTATTGATATATTTCTAACATTTCCTCGAATTATTAAAAAATCTGGTTTTTTAATAAAATGTATTAATAGGGGGTATAATGGGAAATAAAACCTATTAAAAAAATTAATTATTCTGACTCCTATTACTTTAAAAGTAATATCCTGTGGGTTAAGATTCTTTAAAAAATCTTTTTCATTTAAATTCTTCCAATAATAAACAACAACATTAACATCTTTAATTTGATTTAATTTTTCATAAATAGGAATTCTATAATCTAGAAGTCTTTGTTCTAAAATATGTATTTTCATTTAGTTTATAATTTGATGAATTTAAAGTGAATAATATTATAATAAGAAAAGTAAATCTTTCATTTATATAAAAAGAACTAGAAACTAAAAGTTTGAAAAACTCTAATAAAAGAAGTATGGCTACCCAAGAATGCTTGCTTTCAGATTTTATAATATTATAAGAATATTTTATAATATTTTTTATTGTCAACAAAATTAATATCAATCCAATTATACCCAATGAAATCATAGAGTCTAAAATTATATTATGAGTATAAACAAATTCACCATTAGATCGTGGTAGAGCAAATTGGTGTCCGAAAAAAAGATTATTACTTATAATATCAATAGTTTCTAAATACAGAAAGTAACGACCACCAACTCCCTGAGAAAGAAGAACTCTATTAGAGAATATTGGAATATTTTCTATAAAAAAATTTATAATTGGAAATGAGAAAAAAATCAACATTACACTAACAATAGCAAAATATTTTAAATTTTTTAATTTTAAATTAATAAAAATTAATATTAAAATTAAATTTAAAAAAGGTCCACGACTTCCTGACAAAAAGAGAATTTGTAGTGATAAAAAAGATGTAAAGATTAATATAAAATTTAAAAATCTATTTTTTATTAATTTATTTTTGAAAGAGAAGTAAGATAAAATAATTTGAAGAGAAGCTAAATGACCAGTAGTAATAACTCCTAAGCCATTAGTTAATTCTAGCCTTTTATCATACTTAATCTCTTCTATATTAAAATAACTTATTAATATTGATAAACTTATAATAAATAGAACTTGAAAAAAAACTTTATTTAAATTTATATATTTTCTTGTGTACAATAAAGTAATTGAAGGAATTATTATAATCAAAAAGGTAAAATAGAAAAATCGATTAATTTCACTTGATGTTATTTGAAAATCTGTATTGATTAACAGATCATACGAAGCTCTTATTAAAAAAAGACTAAAAAACAATAAATAAATCCTGACACTACTTGGTATGTTAATATATCTTTTAGTAAATAAGAAAAGTAATATTAAACTAAATATTAGCATACATATTCTATATGTGAAAGTAAAAATTTGCGAATCAGTGCCTTCACCGAAAAACAAACCCATAATTGAAACTAATAGGAAATAACCCACTAAATTAATGGATGTATAAAGAGTTATTATAAATTCAGATTTAACTAATGACAATTTTTCTTATTTTAAAAATTTATTACAGTATAATTTCACAAGCTTATCATTGATTTTATTACCAGAATAATTATCACAGAGATAATCAATTAACCTAATGTCAAAATCTTTTTCCATTGATTTCATAACTGCTTTACCTATTTCATCGATACTTTTAGGATTAACTGTATGTGCATAATTATTATAAAACTCTTTACCACCACCTTTTTCAGTGATTACAATATTACACCCCTTCATTGAGGCATCAAGAGCAACTATTCCAACTCCCTCTCTTAAACTTGGTAGAGCAAAAACCTTAGCCTCTCTATAAAGATTATCAAGCTCAACTTCAGTTACAAAACCCTTAACAATTATATTAGAACTATTAGAAATCTCATCTTCTAAAATTTTAAACTGTTTTTTTGTACCAGTAGAACCAGCTAATATTAATTTAAAATTATATTTTTTTGCAGCTCGAACAAGTCTGATTACATTTTTTCTTTTCTGATAAATAGAGCTTACGTGTAAACAATAATTTTTTTTATCTGATAAATCTATATCAACTCTATCAGCAATAACTAAACCAATTTTAAATATTTTGTGCTTAGAAACTAATAGATTCACTTTATCAAATTCGTAATTAGATCTTACAACAAAGCCTTTAATATATTTTGAAATCTCAGTTAACGAATATGACGGTGTGACTAATTTTAATTTAGGAAACCCTATTAGTGAATATAGATAATAAATAAAGTTTGGTGTATTACTATCAATTATAGGAGAAACAAATATATTATTATTTATTACACTTAATCTTTTGATTATAGGAAGCATCCAAGTCCCATTACCAAAAAAATGAATTGCATCAAACTCCCTGAAATTATAATTCTTCCAATTATCAATATTAATTACGTTATGATTATTGTTTTCAAGAATTTTCTGGTAACTGATTGCTTGCGATTTTATACCGTTAGATTTACCAGATACTATTGCACTTGGAGTAATAATATATGCTACTTTCATAAACTTCTAAAAATATTATTTAATTCCACAAAAATTAACAACAATTTTTTGTGGATCTATTGTTAAATTAACAAATTCTTTATGGGCAACTAAAAAAACAATTATGTCAGCTTTTTTAATTGCTTCTTTATAATTAGTTAACTTATATACTAAATGCGAATTAATATTTGGTTCAACTATGTAGTGTTCTTCATTATTTGAATTTTGTAATACTTTTTGAGCTATATATTTAGCTGGGGACTCTCTTAAATCATCGATGTTTGGCTTAAACGCTAAACCCATTAAAGCAGTTTTTGGTTTACGACCATTTTTTAATTCAAATTGAAGTTTCTCATTTTGAATTTTTTCAGCACACCAAAAAGATTTATAATCATTTACTTCTCTTGCTGTACCAATAATTTTTGATTCCATTGGGTATTCAGAAACAATAAAATAAGGATCAACGGCTATACAGTGCCCTCCAACTCCACAACCAGGCTGCAGTATATTTACCCTTGGATGTTTATTAGCAAGGTTAATTAATTCCCATACATTTATATCTGCTTTATCACATATCAAAGAAAGTTCATTTGCAAAGGCTATTTGCACATCTCGGGAAGAATTCTCAACCAACTTACACATTTCGGCAGTACGAGCGTTTGTACCATGCAACTCACCTTTTACATACTTTCTGTAAAATGATATTGCTTTTTGAGTAGAGGCTTCATCTACTCCTCCAATTACCCGATCATTTTCTACCAGTTCATGCATTACATTTCCTGGTAATACCCTTTCAGGACAATAGGCGATATGAATAGCCCCCTCAAGATCTGGTCTAGAGGCAACTATTAGTTTTTGCATTTTTTCAGTTGTTCCGACTGGAGAGGTGGACTCAATAATGTATAAGTCACCTTTTTTTAAAAAAGGAATTATTCCTTTCGTTGCAGCTTCAACAAATGAAATATCTGGCTCATGATTTCCTTTAAAGGGTGTAGGAACTACAATCAGGTATACATTTGCAGAGGTAGGCTTCGTGGATGCCTTGAAAACTCCTTGAGAAACTGCTTTTGAAACAATTGCATCTAAATCGGGCTCTACAATATGTATTTTTCCTTGATTTATAGTATCAACAACACTTTGGTTTATATCAACACCTAAAACATTTGTTCCGTATGATGCTATTAATGCTGATGTTGGTAATCCAATATATCCTAATCCGATAGTTACTACTTCTGGGTTCATTATTTTATATTTTTTATAAAGTCTACAATTCTTTTTGATGCCAACCCGTCTCCATATGGATTGTGAAGCTTTGACATTTTAACAAAATTATCTTCATTATTGAGTAAATCTAATGCCTTGGAAAAAATCAACTCTTCATTAGTTCCCACTAACAAAACTGTCCCTGCTTCAACTGCTTCTGGTCTTTCCGTGGTATCTCTCAGAACTAATACAGGTTTACCTAAACTTGGTGCTTCTTCCTGAACACCTCCACTATCAGTAATGATAATTTTAGATCGATTCATTAACCAAATAAAATCTTGATATGCTAAAGGATCTATTAAAAAAACATTATCAATACCTGATAGGATTCTATTTACAGGGTCCTGTACTTTTGGGTTCAAATGAACAGGATAAATAATCAAACGATTTATGTCATCTTTAGCAATCTGTTTTAAAGCTTTACAGATTCTTTCAAAACCATCTCCGTGATTCTCTCTTCGATGTCCTGTGACTAAAACAACTTCTTGATTGCCTATTTTTTTTGAAAGATTTTGAATTAATTCACTTGGACTCTCATTAACTTTTTCAACAGATTTGATTAGAGCATCTATCACCGTATTTCCTGTAACTAAGATTGAATCTTCAGAAATATTTTCTTTTAATAAGTTTTTTTTTGAAGTTTCAGTCGGTGCAAAATGATAATCACAAATTCTACCTGTTATTTGACGGTTTATTTCCTCAGGAAATGGAGAGTTTTTATTATTGGTTCTAAGACCCGCTTCTACATGACATACTTTTGCTCCAGAGTAAAAACTAGCTATGGATCCAGCCATAGTAGTAGTAGTGTCTCCATGTACAAAGACATAATCTGGAATAAATTGGTCTAAAATTGGCTTTAGTGATTCTAAAATAGTAGCAGTCAAACCATAAAGATTTTGACCAGGCTTCATCAAATTAAGATCATAATCAGGTTTGATCTCGAAAAAGTCAAGTACCTGATCTAACATCTCACGATGTTGTGCCGTAACACATACTTTTGTATCAAAAGAATGAGGATATTTTTTAAACTCTTTAACCAATGGCGACATTTTAATAGCTTCTGGTCTAGTTCCAAATATTAAAAGTATTTTTTTCATATTATTATTTTCATATTAAAACATTTTTAACTCTAAACTTTAACTAGTCATAAAATCTGTTTTTTAAAAAAAGTATTATTTAATTTAACTAATAATAAAATTTTAATCGTTTTGTTAAAAGCTACAAATTTTGCTTTCAATTTAATATTTCTTTTAAAACATGAAAAGGAGCGGCTTCTAAAAGTTTATTTTGAATATTTTTTAAATCTGAATTAATATTTAAAAATTCGGAATTTTCAGCAAAATTCACGAGTTCTTCATTAATATTAAATTTTTCAATTTCTTTTAAAATAATAGGATCATATTCCTTTATCCCTACTGAAGAAAAATAGTCTAAAAATTTTATATTTTCACCCTTCCATTTTATTTTAGGATACTCATACCAAAGAGAAGGAATTCCATAAGCGTGAGGCACAATAAGTCCATGTAGTGAAGAAGAAATGATATTTTCACATGACAAAATCTGGATTATAATATCTTCAATATCTCCAATTAAATTTATTACTTTAATCCCATGTTTTTTCTCATAATTAGCAAAATGTTTATATTGAGTATGATGTGGTATCATACCAACTTTATGTGTCTTTTGGACGATTGGATTGTAAACTAATGGTAATAATAGTGCAGGATCACCAAAAATAGATGGACAATCATAACCTAACTCTAATAGCCTTTTTTGGGTATACTTACCTCTAACCGCTAAGAATTTACCATCCGAAATTTTTTCATTTTTAAATAAAATTCCACTACCCCATACAATTCTCCTTCCACTACCCCAACCAATAATACTACCTATGGAAATAATATGGTTACCATTTAGTTTCAATGTCTTAATTATGTTTTTGTAAATATTTAAGTTATAATGTCCAAAAAATAATCCTTTTAAATAAGCTAATATTAATTTAAAGCCGGTTCTATTTATCTTAATTTGATAGATCTGATTTCCAGAAATTTTCTCAATCAAATAAGGCCCCAATTCATCTCCAAAATTACCATATTTACCTTTTTTATTGAACCAATACAAATATATAATCTGCTTTATGTTATTGTTTATTTCTTTCATTTCGTCTTATTATTTTTTAGCTAACTTGTATTTCAATTTTAGTATTCTCTTTATTAATGGTCGAGTATAACTTTGTATTAAATATTTTCTTTTATCATAACTCAAAGATCTTAGTTTATATTCTAGATTAATTCTTTTTAAAATTAGGCTTGTAGTTTTCTCATCTATTATGTCTGTATCAAATAAATAAAGAACATCTTTTATATACTGTGCTATTATTGAAAAGTTGGAGAGTTTTGATAAACTATCTTTACTAGAAAGATTATTCATATGTTTCCTGTATGAAACCAAATTCTTGTTCATACGCGTAAAACCCCCAAGCAATAAACTTCTTAAAACTAATACAGTATCTTCTGTTGGACATTTTTTAGTGATAGGTTCGAAATGATTTAACATTTTTTTACTCACAATTCTACCAGGCGCGAATAATTCTATTTTGTCTAAATTTAAATAATCATTGAGTTTGTTAAATTTTATTTGATAATCCAATGAAATTTTTCTGACAAACTTTCCATTCTCATCAATTATTTCTCCACTGAAGTCAATCATGTTACCTACAGTATCTTTTTCTATTGCTTTTACTGCTTCTAAAACATGATTTGACTTAGATATGTCATCTCCTGCACACGTTATAATATAATCTCCCTTTGAAAGATTATAAAAAATTTTAGATACATGATTACCAAGCCCTAAGTTTGTTGAGTTTCTATTCAATACAATTTTATGAGAACCATTATATTTTTTTAACAGTGCTTCAGCAATTTCATAAGTCTTATCAATAGAGCAATCGTCTGAAATAATAATTTCAAGTGGATGATAATTTTGAGCTAATGCTCCAATTATTGCATCTTCAATATATTCTTCTTGGTTATAGGTAAAAAGGCAATATGAGACTAATTTATTCCCCATTTTTAAATAATTTGTTTCTAATTAGACCTGATATATCAACTCTTTTGTTTATCTCTAAATATGAATAAAAGAGAGAACAAAATATTAAAATTAAACCCGGAATATATTTTAGATTAGAATCTATATAAGTAGTAAATAAAAATGCAAAAACAGCTATACAAAATTGAATTATAAAAATTTTTATTAAATTGTATTCTAGTCTAAAGTTAAACTTGATTCTAGTTACAATATAGACCTGAAACAAATGAAGTATATAGGATAATAAAAATGAAATTCCTAAACCGACTAAACCCAAATAATAATATCCTAATATATTTAATGCTAAAGTATAACTTGTTGCTATTAACTCATTCCAAAAATAAAGTTTACTATTTCCTTTTGATAAAAAAACAAAGCCAATAGACCAACTCACAGCCTTAAAAAATACACCTAAAGCTGCCCAATAAATCATAGAGCTTATTACTAAAAATTTAGTTGAATATAGTATTATAATAAACCATTTGATGAATATTAAGAATGTCAACAATATGGGGGCTAAAATTAATATTGAGATTGTAGCTTGTTGATTTATGGCCTCTTTTGTTAAAAAATTATTGTTTGAAACAGCTGATAATCTTGGATAATAATCAGTAGCCATAGCAGCAAATACTAGACCTACATATGTATTTACAATTGCGAATCCAGCGTTAAATAACCCAACTTCCTCTTCCCCTCCAGAATTATTAATATATATACGAATAATATAAGCAGCTCCTGAGGACATCATTCCTCCTAAGCTAATCATAACACCCATAAACATCATATTTTTACCTTTATTAAGTGTTTCTTTTAAACTTAAGTTTACTTTAGAAATATTCAGTTTTCTTGAATAGTAAAAAGTAATAAGTAAGGAGATTAATGAAGTTAAAATTATACCAGGTACAATTCCATCTAATTCATAAAAATAATATAAAGGAATTGTAACTATTAAAGTAATTAAGCTAGATATTATTGTTGATTTGGCTAAAAAATTTATCTTTCTTAAGCCTTGAAGAAGTACTTTTTCTCCTATTGTTAATTGATTAATCAATAACGCTAAAGATAGAAACATAAAAGCATAATTATAGTCAACGTTTCCAAAAGTTAATTTACTAGCAAAGGAGGAAAAACAGAAGATAAATACAGCTCCAAATGAACCTGTAAGCCAAACAATCTTTTTTATTAAACTAGCAACTAAGTTAACTTGTCTTTGGTCACCCGAACTTTTTGCCACTGATATATTTTTAACAGCGCTTGCACCAATACCAAAATTTGTTAAACTTGAAATAAAACTGATAGAGCTGTTAAAGAGACTTAAGACTCCAATTCCTGCAGGTCCTAAAATGATTGCAACAAATTTTGAGCCAATGATTTTAAAAACTATACTTATAATTTGTACTCCACCAAAAATTGAGGTGGCTTTCAATATACTTCTATATTGTTTTTGTTCTTTAATCAATTATCTTTTTAATTATTCTGGCAGGAATTCCACCAATTAAAACATTGCTAGGGAAATCCCCAGAAACTACAGCACCAGCTGCGACTATCGAATTTTTACCTATTACAGTATTTTTTAAAATTATTACGTTACTCCCTATCCAGACGTTATCATTAATAATAACTTTTCCTTTTGTAATATTGTTTCTCCTTTCACTAGGTTTCATTCCATGAGCTTCAAAATCCATGATAGCTACATTTTGACCAATTAAAACATTGTCATTAATTTTAATGAATTGTTCTGAACAAATAAATACATTATTATTCATAGAAATATTATTGCCCAAGATTATAACAGAATTCAAACTTCTTGACTGAATCTCTACACATCCGTTCATATTAAAACCACCTAAAATATATCCAAACTTACATCTATCACCAATAAAAAACTTTCCTTTCCCGGTAAATATCAGTTTTTGCTGAACAACAGGAGGCCTTTTATATTCAATTGATTTTCCAAATAATTTAACTATGTTGGGAAAATAAAATAATACAATTTGTCTATATAAAAAAAGTGCTTTTTTAATCATATTTGTTAGAATTGCAGAAAAGATTAATTGTTAGGTATAATTATTAATAAGCTTAATTATTTTTTCTAATTCTATAATATTTATTATTGGACTGATAGGTAAACTCAAACATTCTTTGTGAATCATTTCTGTTAATGGAAGACTTAATTTTCTGTATTCGTTGTAAGCAATTTGTTTGTGAGGCGGAATTGGATAATGAATCAAAGTTTGAACACCATTTTTATTTAAATAATCTTGTAATTGAAGTCTTTTATTTGTTCGAATAACAAATAAATGCCAAACATGTCCAGCTTCATCCAAAACCTTTGGTAAGGCAATATTTGGATTTTTAATGTTTTCTAAATAATAATTTGCAACTCGTCTTCTTCCATCAATATCTTTTTGAATGTATTTTAATTTTACATTTAAAAAGGCTGCTTGTATTTCATCTAAACGCGAATTTAGACCTTGGTATTTGTTTTTGTATTTTTCATGAGAACCATAATTACGGAGGGCACTAATTACGTTTGCTAATGCTGCATCATTCGTAGTTACAGCACCTGCATCACCTAGAGCACCTAAATTTTTTCCAGGATAAAAACTATGACCTGCTGCGTCACCTATTCCTCCAGAAACTTTCCCGTTCCATAAAGCACCATGCGATTGTGCACCATCTTCAATTAACTTTAAGTTGTGCTTGTTGCATATATCTAACATTTGTTGATCTATAGAATTTTGGCCATACAAATGCACGGTTAAAACCGCTTTTGTTTTTGGTGTAATTGCTTGTTCAATAAGAGTACTATCCAAATTATAGGTTTGCTCATTTGGCTCTACAAAGACAGGAATTAAATCATTATCAGTAATTGCCAATACAGAAGCCACATAAGTATTTGCAGGAACAATGACCTCATCTCCTTTTCGCATAACACCCATTTCTATGTAGGCCTTAAAAATCAGACGCAACGCGTCTAAACCATTGGCAACACCCAAAGCGTGTTTTACTCCACAAAAATCGGCATAATTGGCTTCAAAGCTTTCTAATTCTTTTCCCATTAAATACCAACCAAAATCAATAACCCTATTGGCCGCTTCCTTCAGTTCTTGCTCGTATTGAGCATTAATCTTTTGTAGATCTAAAAATTTAATCATTTTTCTTATTTTTTTTCCATTTATCAAAACCAATTCCAAACCAAGGCATACCCCTATCAAAAAAATAAACCCAAGGGTAGTGTCTTTTTTTACTTGAATTAAAAAATGGCATCTTGCTTAACGCTCCAACTTTTTTCGCTGGTGTTCCTGCTATAAAACTATCGTCCTCAAAATTACCAGATACAGAACTATTAACAGAAGTTAAAGAGTGTTTTCCAATATTTGTTCCTGGAAGTAATATTGTACCAGAAGTTATTTGAGAATAATCATCTATTGTAACACCTTTTAAATCGTTTGAAGGCGGAGTTGCGTCATTAGTGAGCACAACATAGGGATAAATAAATACAAAAGATCCTATTTTTGATTTTTGACCAATGTTAACAAAACTTTGAAATCTACAATAATTTCCTATTACACAATCTCCTTGAATATCGTTATACGATCCAAAAGAACAATTATTTCCTGCAACTGTATTTTCTCTTATAGTTACATGATGACCTGTATTTAAATCACTTCCAAAAGTACTCCCTGCATATATAATATTATAGGATCTAATTAATGAATTTTCTCCTATTATAGTTTTAGGGTTTTTATACTCTTTTTGATTTCTGTAAAAACTATTAAGTGGTTCTCCTATTACACAATTATCTGATATAATAGTATTATCTTCTATAACAACGTTAGAAAAGATGGTTGTATTATCTCCAATCTGTACATTGTTACCAATTACTGCAGACTCATCAACAAAAATATTTTTATTATTGAATTTCATAATATTAAATTGTTCCGGAGTCTACAAAAATATTTTGGCCTGTTACAGATTCTGCTTCATCTGAAATTAGAAAAGAAATTGTAGCCGCAATTGAGTCTGGGTTTACTGGTTTTTTTAAAGATGTTCTATTATAAATTCTGTTTTTTTGAGATTCTGAAAGAGTACTACTCATTTCTGTATCCATAAACCCAGAAACAATACAGTTAGATCTTATTCCTAACGCTCCCCACTCTCTAGCCGTATTCTTTGAGAATGCTTCCAAAGCTCCTTTAGAAGCGGCATACATTGAAAGCCCTTTGTAACCTGTGTGAACGCTAATTGAGGATATATGGATTATTGAACCTTTTATTTTGTTCAAAATCATGTTTCTAATTGAGTATTTTGTTAAAATAATAGGCGAGTAAACATTAACCCCAAACATATGATTTAATGGTTCTACTTGAGCATTTGTTATAATATCATCATAAGCTAAAGCTGCATTATTTATAAAAGCGTTTAAAGAAACTCCTTTTAAAAATTCTCTAAAAATTTTCTTTCTAATCTTATCACTGTCCTGTAAATCGTACTGTAATAAATGTAAAGTATTACTGTACTTACTTTTAAGTTCTTTTAATTCACTTGTTGTTGATCTACTTAAACCATATATATTGTGACCTTTTTTTAGTAATACTTTGGCTGTAGACAGACCTAATCCCTTTGATATTCCTGTTAGTAAAATATTCATCATAAGTATTTTATTTTGTACTTCTTTTTATCTTACCAGTTCTAGTAACTTCTAACTCTTCTACAAAGTTAATCTTTGTAGGGATTTTATAATTTGGTAAGCTGTCTTTTAATAATGTTTTAAATTCTTTTTTGGAGTATTCTATTGATGTTATTATTTCTGCAACAATTATTTTCCCTAAAATACTATTATCTATTGCATAGACTAATGTATTTAAGACTCCTTTTATGTTATTAATCTCTTGTTCGACTTCTAATAAGTTAATTCTATTGCCTCCTATATTTATAGTATCACTTTTTCTCGATACTATTTTAAATTCTTTTTTTTCTTCGTTTATAAATTCAACAATATCGCCAGTATAAAACCATTCTTTTTTATCAAATTCACCCAATAATGATTTATGAATTACTATTTCATTTTCGATAAATTTCACTTTATCTTGTAAGCTGTCAATAACTTTAAACAAATCTCCTTTAGATATAAATAATGAGCCTGCTTCTGTTGAAGCATATATATTAAATATAGAAGCGTTAGGAAAAACACTATTTAAACTATTTATTAATTCAGGATTACTTTTCTCACCACCTAACGTACATTTTTTTACTGATTCTAATTTAAAATTAAAGGGACTTAATAATTTATAAAATGTTGGTGTAGCAGATATGTTGGTAATAATATTTTTTTTACAACTATCTACAAATTCCCTTTTAGTACATTGAAACAAGTAAATTATAGTGTTTTTATTTAATAGTGCCTGAAAAAAAACTTGCAAACCAGCCATGTGTGTTGGGTTATATAAATATGCCCAAATATTATTTGAATACTTTTCACCAATTCTTGCCATATCAATAAACTTTCTTGCAGAATGAATAATTTTCTTAGGCTCGCCAGTTGTACCAGAGGTGAAAATACTTATTTTAGAGGTTGTTTTTAGTAGTTGTTCTAATAAATCGTTCCAAGTTTCGAAAATAACTTTGTCTTTATTAAACCTAGTAAGAAAATCTTCGACATTTCCAGTTCTTTCGTTAATAGAAGCATCATTGTCTATAATTACTGTATCTATATTATAACATAAATTAAAAATTAATTTAACAAAGAAAACATCCGCATTATCTTCCTTTATGACGGTATTAAATTTATTATAACTATTAACTTTAGATAATAAATTCTCATAAGTAATTGTACTTAATTTCTTTTCATCCTGGAAAAAAATCATTATTTTTCAATTTTGATAATAATTTCACCAACAGTTTCTATAACACCATCCTCAAAAACATCAATATCAAATTCATCTTCAATCATTACTGTTAATTGAGCTAAATCAAAACTATCAAAACCTATATCTTCTCTTAGTTTTAATTCTAAAAAATTAGTTGCTTTAGGATTAACTACAATATAGTCTTTCTCTTCACAGATTTCATTTATTATATCTGCAATTTTCATTTTATTCATTTTTTTAATTTTAAAAAATTATTATAGACTCTAATATAATCACTTTCATCATATGCATGTGATGCCATTACCAAACATATTGCACCAGAGGAAAAATTAACTTCAGATGCCCAAATTCCGGGTGGAATATGCAATCCTCTGTATGGTTGGTTTAACATCACCGTTTTTTTAACTTTACCATCATCTAATTGTACTTGAAAACTACCAGAAGTAGCAATTAAAAATTGATGACATTCTTTATGTGCATGTGCTCCTCTGCTTTCACCGCCAGGTATGTCGTACAAATAAAATATCCTATTTATATTAAATGGAATTTCTATATTATTTTCAATGGCAGTAATATTACCCGTTCTATTTTTTATACGTGGCAATTCGATAAGTGAACAATCAAATACTGTCTTTTTCATCTAAATATTTTTTATGTATTCGTCTTTTTCTCTTATATAATCGTTTTCACTGAATGAAGTACTCGAAACAACCATAGCGACAGTATTCGTGGCAAAGTTATCCATATGCCTCCATAAACCATTCGGTATGTATAGACCATAATAAGATCTATTTAACGAAAATATCTTTTCTTCATGTCCATCAAAAACAACAACATCTAAACTACCCGAAAGCACAACTATTAATTCTTTTTGCTCTTTAAAAGCATGACCTCCTCTAGTTTCACCTCCCGGCACGTCATATATCCAATAAGTCCTTTTAATATCAAATGGTATATGATTACCTGATTCAAGGAAAGTTAAATTCCCACGTGGGTCTAAAATTTTTGGTAAGTCAATTATTTTAACACGTTCCATTTCTATTCTACAATTTTTTTAATATAGCTACCATAACCACTTTTCCCGTACTTTTCAGCAGACAATAGCGCTTCTTCTCTATTGATAAATTTATGCAAATAAGCAATTTCTTCAATACAAGCTATTTTTTTATCAGTTCGTTTTTCCATTACACGCACAAATTCTGTGGCATCATCCATAGAATCAACTGTACCCGTATCTATCCATGCCATACCTCGTGTCATTATGCCTACCTCTAATTCCTTATTATCTAAGTAGATTTGATTTAAAGTAGTGATTTCTTTTTCTCCTCTTGCTGATGGTTTTACTTTTTTTGCATATTCTACCACTTTATTATCATAAAAATAAAGACCTGGTACTGCGTAAGATGATTTTGCTTTTTCTGGTTTTTCTTCTATACTCACTACTTTATTATTGGCATCAAACTCTACAACACCATAACGTTCTGGATCATTAACCGGATATGCAAAAACTGCCGCACCTTCAATATTTGTTTTACTGCGCAGTAAAGTACCAAAACCATTGCCATAAAAAATATTATCACCAAGAACTAACGCTACTTTATCTTTGCCTATAAATTTTTCACCAATAATAAAAGCTTCCGCCAATCCGTTAGGTTCTGGTTGCACCGCATATTCAAATGTACACCCAACCTGAGAACCATCTCCTAATAACTTTTTAAAAGAACTTTCGTCATGAGGTGTTGTAATTATAAGTATCTCTCTAATACCTGCCAACATTAAAATCGATAAAGGGTAATATATCATTGGCTTGTCATAGACGGGTAATAATTGTTTGCTTAACGAAATCGTCAATGGATAAAGTCTTGTACCTGAACCTCCTGCTAAAATGATGCCTTTCATAAAATATTAGTTGTAGTGTGATTTATAGTAATTTTGATAATCCCCAGATGTAACACTCTCTAACCATTCTTTATTGTTAAAATACCAATCGATAGTTTTAGACAATCCTTCTTCAAAAGTAACAGATGGTTTCCATCCCAGTTCTTTATTTATTTTGGATGCATCAATCGCATATCTTAAATCATGTCCTGGTCTATCTTTTACGTAGGTAATTAATTTTTCACTTTCCCCCTTTTCTCTATTTAACTTCTCATCCATTTGCTGACATAATACTTTGATTAAATCAATATTTTGCCACTCATTAAAACCACCAATATTGTAGGTAGCTTTATTGTCTCCTTTATGAAAAATCAAATCAATCGCTTTTGCATGATCATTTACAAATAACCAATCTCTCGTATATTTTCCATTACCATAAACTGGTAAGGGTTTGTTATTCATAATATTATTAATAAATAAAGGGATTAACTTTTCTGGAAACTGATTAGCACCATAATTATTAGAACAGTTAGATATTACAAACGGCATCCCATACGTTTCGCCATAAGCTCTCACAAAATGATCTGAACTTGCTTTTGAAGCTGAATATGGTGAATTTGGATCATAAGAAGTAGTTTCAGTAAACAATCCTGTTTCTCCTAACGTGCCATAAACCTCATCTGTACTTACGTGATAAAACAACTTGTCTTCCCATTTATTTTGCCATAAATTCTTAAAAGCATTTAAAAGTACCATTGTACCTAATATATTCGTTTTGGCAAATGACAACGGATCGGTAATAGAGCGATCTACATGTGATTCTGCAGCAAGGTGAATTACAGCATCTAACTGATATTTCTCAAATAAATTATTTATAAAATCTTCATTGGTTATATCTCCTCTTATAAAGGTATAATTAGAACTATTTTCTATATCTGATAAATTTTCTAAATTACCTGCATAGGTTAGTGCATCTAAATTGTATATGTGGTAATTTTGATATCTATTTACAAAACGCCTTATAACGTGAGAGCCAATGAATCCCGCTCCTCCTGTAACTAGAATTTTCATATTCTTTTTCCAATTTGATAATATTCAATCCCTTTTTTCTCCAAATTATTGGCATTATATTGATTACGACCATCAAAGATTATTGGCATATTTAATTGCGCTTTTATTTTTTCAAATTCCGGCGATCGAAACTCTTTCCACTCAGTGAGCAACACAAGTGCATCGGAGCCTTTTAAAACATCATACTTTGAGGCTACGTATGTTATATTTTGAACTCCTTTGAGGTATTGCTCTTTTGCTTCATCAATCGCCTTTGGATCATAGGCTTTTATTTTGGCACCTCTCTTCACTAGTTCCTTTATTACATAAATGGCTGGTGCTTCTCGCGTATCATCAGTTCCTGGCTTAAAAGCCAAACCCCAAATACCAAAAGTAAATCCGGTTAGGTCTTCCCCAAAACGGTTAACTATTTTCTTAGCAATCACAAATTTTTGAGCATCGTTTACCTCTTCAACGGATGTAATTAATTTTGCGTCATAATTATGTTCTTTGGCTATTTTTATTAGTGCTTTTACATCTTTTGGGAAGCAAGATCCACCATAGCCTGCACCAGGATAAATAAAGCTATAACCAATACGCTGATCCGAACCAATTCCAATGCGTACTTTATTGGCATCTGCTCCTACCTTTTCACAGATATTGGCAATTTCATTTATAAAGGAAATTTTGGTTGCCAGCATTGCATTTGCTGCATACTTGGTCATCTCAGCAGAACGAATATCCATAGTAATAAAACGGTCATGAGACCTAAAAAATGGAGAATACAATTGCTTCATTTTTTTAAAAGCAATCTCAGAATCAGCTCCAATAACTACTCGATCTGGCTTCATAAAATCAGCAATAGCAGCCCCTTCTTTTAAAAATTCCGGATTCGAAACCACATCAAACTCTAAGTCAGATTTTCTAATATCTAATTCTTTTTGAATGGTCTCTTTTACTTTATCTGCAGTTCCAATGGGGACAGTAGATTTATCAACTACGATTAATCTTTTTTGCATCGACTGACCTATAGATTCGGCTACAGCCAGCACATATTGTAAATCCGCAGAACCATCATTTCCCATAGGGGTTCCAACCGCTATAAATGCAATTTCAGAATTCTTTAAAGCTTCTGATAGATCTGTTGTAAAGGATAAATTTTTATTTTTTATGTTTTGTAAAATCATTTGCTCCAAACCAGGCTCAAAAATGGGAATGATACCATTATTTAGTTTTTCAATCTTAACGGGGTCTATGTCTACACAAGTAACCTTGTTTCCCATCTCTGCAAAACATGTCCCTGAAACTAGCCCAACGTAGCCGGATCCTATAACTGTAATATTCATATCTTATTTATCTTCAACTGATTTAACTTGTTTTCTTAGGCCGCTCGAGGAGAAACGATGATCTCTGGAGTTGTAATATATTTCAATTCCTTTTTCTTCGCAGTATTCTCTTCCTGTATAGTTTTTTTCTTTATACTCGTCTCCGATAATTCTAACATCAAGTTTGAAAGAACGTAAAATATCTTCTAAATCTTGCTCCGATACGTAAGGAACAATTTCATCGATGTGCTTGGAGCCTTTGAGCTGAATATAACGTTCTATAATCGACTGAGAAGGTCCGTTTTTCTCAGGGCGATCAATCGAAGGATCTAACTGCAAACCAATGATTAAATAATCACACTGACTTTTTGCTTCTTCTAACATCTTCACATGCCCGGCATGAAAAAGATCAAAGGTTGAAAAGGTGATTCCTACTTTCATAGTTTATTTTTTCTCGACTACCACCGTAGTCAGGTTTATTTTGTTTTTTTAAAACTCACAGACCGGCCTTCCTTTTCTTCCCAGTCTTTTTCAACTCTTACTTTTAGGTTTGTCTTCCAACCCCCTTTAATAGTGTTTAACTCAATATCATGCTTTTTAGAAAAAGACAAAAGCGCATTGACATCTTTTGGAAAACACGTTCCTCCATAGCCGAGCTTTCCATCATGCCCTGGAACATTTAAATGACTGTCACCAATTCTACCATCAGAAACAAAACCCTTTAATGCATCCTGCCAATTGGCTCCAATTTTATCGCAAAGCAGTTTAAACTCATTCATGATGCTGACTTTAGTAGCAAAAAAAGTGTTGTTCATGTATTTGGTAAGCTCTGCTGTTTTTGAATCTGTTTGAATAATATTTTTAATTTTAAATCTTTGGTTAAATAAGGTTTTTACTTTTTCCGTGAGCGACAACTCCCCACCTAAAATAATTCTGGATTGAGTAAGCATGTCTAACTTTGCGGTTCTTTCAGTAAGAAATTCAGGAGAAAAAATGATTTTAATATTTGAATATTTTTTAGACAACCCTTCTGTAGTACCTGGCAAAACAGTAGATTTTAATATATAAACTGGTTTACTTGTGGCCTTTTCAAAAGTGCTTTCAACGTAGGATAGATCTTGAGATCCATCCTCAAACATCGGTGTTGGTACGCAAATAAAAACAAAATCACAATTGTGTACAGACTCTAAACTATTTATACTCTTTAAAGAATCTGTGTCATAAACGTATAAATCTGAAACTGAAGAAAAAGCAAACGAAATGGCTTCACCCACAAACCCGTTTCCAATGACACCTACTTTAAATTTTTTCATTAAAATTTTAATTTATTTTTTTAAACGAGTTTTAATTTCTGTACTTGAAAAACGATGCTCTCTTGAGTTATAGTGAATTTTTATTCCTTTTTCTATGCAGTACTCTTTTCCAGTGAAATCAATAGTTTTATATTCCTCTCCAATTATACGAACATCTATTTTAAACGAGCGCAGTATATCCTGGACATCTTGCTCTAAAACATAGGGAATAATCTCATCTACATACTTGGAGCCTTTTAATTGAATGTATCTCTCTATAATGGATTGCGCGGGCGCATTTTTATTAGATCTATCAATTGATGGGTCTAGTTGCAAGCCCACAATTAAATAATCACATTGTTTTTTTGCTTCTTTTAACATCACCACATGACCGGCATGTAATAGATCAAAAGAAGAAAAAGTAATTCCTACTCTCATAATTTTATTTTCTTTAAAAATCTCAATATTATTATTATTATTATGAATTTAAAATCGTGTTAATAATTACGCTTCTTGTTAACTAGTAAAGACGGCTTCGCCATAAAAGTCACAATTTAATTTGCAAATTTAATATAATTTTTTATAAATACTAAGCCTCAAAAATAGTTAGTGACTTCTGTCTTAAAGACTTATTTGAAACAAAAAAACTAACTTTTCTTTTTATTTTTAATTCAATTTTTGGAGATATTTCATCCAAATACTTTTTATTTATGTTATCCCCAACAATTAAAATTTCTATAAGCCCACTGTCTATTCCTTTTGCATAGTCTCCAAGGATCATAATTTTTTTTACGTCTCCAATCCGGTTATAAACCGTTTCTAAAATTTCTTCAATACCCAGGTGCTTGTGAACTATTTTTTGAATAATTTTAAAAAGGGGGTGAGAAGCATTGGCCTTATATACAACCTTATTTTTTTCACTGTGCTTTTCTAAATAGCCCGCAGAAGACAAATTGTTTAACTCTTTTCTAACAGAATTAGTGGATTCTCCAAACTCGTTTGCAAGACTGTTTAAATACCCCTTATTGGCAATATTTAAAAAAAACTTAATAAGAAGTCTTAATCTAGTTTTGGATGTGATCAGTGATTCTAACATAATATTAGTAACAAAAGTACTTGATATTAATTTAAAATCAAAAATTATTTTAAAAATTCATTTTATTACTTATGGCCTTATTTAAATTTTAATATTATAAATTTGTTGTTGAAATGAAATACTTTTTACTTATTATATTATTTATTATAAATTCTTGTTCCTATCCAAAACTAACAAGGGATGAACTTGTATATGACAATAATTTTGAAAATGAACAATTGACAGAAATTGATGGTGGATCAATTATGTCATATAACAATACCAAAGTAATAGGTAATTACAATAACGATGGGTTTACTCTTCACTTAAATGATTTAGGAGCTCACGACTATGTTTATATTTCTTTTGATTTATACATTCACGGATCATGGGATGGTAATTTTAACGGATTTAATGTGAAAGACCACGGTTTTGAAGACAAACCTGATCTTTGGGGAATGGAGCTTAGACCTGAAATGGACAACTATCAAAATACTGATTTTCAAAGATTCGAAACCTCTTTTTCAAACAGTGATTGTTGGCCAAATTATTGTCTTAGACAGTCTTACCCCAACACCTTTCCATTTGAAAACAATCCTAAATCAGGCTCCGACAAAGTCGACTTAACTGAAAACTGTATTGAAGACGGGTGGAACAATCAAAAAACCACTTTGTATAAAATTGAAAAGGGATTTGATCATAAGGGAGAGGCTCTTATTGTAAGGTTTTACGACAAGTTATTTCAACCAAATGCCATTAATTCTAAGGGTGAGTCCATTGAAAAATGTGACGAAAGCTGGTCTATGGACAACATTAAAATAAGAGTGATTTCTTATGACTAGACTGTTTTTTTTATTTCTCTCTTTATTTTATCTAGAGTCTTATTCCCAGACATTAAATCTAAATAATCCTTTGTTTGAAAATAATCTTAGAAGAGCTCAGCTAAATGGAGATATAAGTTCAAATATATCATTTACCTTAAGACCTTTAGATTTGAATAACTATGATGTGGATAAAGATATTTTTGATTTTAATGAGTATGCTCCAACTGTACTTTCTTTTTTAAATGGTAATGGAAAATTAAAAATTCTTCCAGTTGATTTTAATATCAATTATAGTTCTCATCACCCTTACAACAGAAACAATGGAAGCATGATTACCAATAGAGGTTATCAGCAACTTATAAGCGCTGGACTGTATTTTGAACTCGGACCTTTATCCATACAACTTAAACCTGAAAACATATATGCAGAAAACAGAGATTATGACGGGTTTTGGGAAGGACATTACGACGTTATTTGGGCTAGAAGATATATCCTTTGGAACAGAATCGATATGCCAGAGAGATTTGGAGAAGAGGCGTATAAAAAAACCACTTTTGGTCAATCTAGTATAAGACTTAATTACAAAGCTTTATCACTTGGCCTATCTTCAGAAAATATTTGGTGGGGACCCTCAATTAGAAATGGAGTAATGATGAGCAATAACGCACAAGGGTTTAATCACATTACTTTTAACACCAGACGACCTATCAAGACAGCTATTGGAAATTTTGAATTTCAACTAGTAACAGGTAGATTAGAGGCTTCTGGTTTTGATCCTCCAAGCACAGACAGAACCTATGCAGGCACAAAACTGTTTGTTCCAAAGATTAATCAAAATGGAAATACTGGCGATTGGCGATTCTTTCAAGGCTATTCATTTACCTATTCTCCAAAATGGATCTCAGGATTACATTTAGGACTAATAAGATGGGTACAAATGTATGGAGCTCTGTTTGAAGGAAAATACTGGTGGATTAATGAAGACCCTAGATTTGAGGGAGCTTCAATTGGATGGCTTCCAATTTTTAATAATTTTCTTAGAAAAAATGATAAAGTACAGCCGTTTGAAAGAGAAACCGATCAAGCAGCAGCGGGATTTTTTAGATGGGTTTGGGAAGACTCTAAAGCTGAAATATATGGTGAATTTAATCATAATGACTCTAAATTTAATTTTAGAGACTTGCTTTCCGATTCCGATCACTCAAGAGCAGTAACGCTTGGTATTCGAAAATTATTTGATTCCAAAAAAGACAATAGTCAATTCGAGTTTCATTGGGAATGGACCCAGATGGAACAAACTGCTTCAAGGCTTGTTAGAAACGCAGGCTCGTGGTACATGCACGCAAGAGTTTATCATGGATACACAAACAATGGTGAAGTGATGGGCGCTGGAATTGGTCCAGGAAGCAACTCGCAGTATTTTAGTATTTCTAAAATTAATGAAAATCAAAGGTTAGGCGGAGCACTTGAAATAATTGATCAAGACAACGATTTCTATTATATGGCTTTTGAAGATAACGGGGATTATAGAAGGTATTGGAAAGACTTTAATTTTCATTTATTTTATGAAAAAAAATTTAAAAATTTCTGGGGATCATTTAATATGATGTATTCTCGAAGTCTTAACTACCAGTGGGAGTTAATCAATGACCCAGCCCTTCCCTACTATCATCCAGGAAGAGATGTAAATAATTTTCATATTGACTTTAAATTAACCTATCCAATCCAATTTTAAAATTGAATTTTAAAAGCATTTTTGATATTTCTGAAAACAAAAACTCCCTTGGTAATAAGTTCAGAAAAAAAAGATTCTCTTTTTTTTTAAAAAAGTTTGATAGCCTTAACAAACCTATAACTCTTCTTGACATAGGAGGAAAAATAAACTTTTGGGAAAATAGAGGGCTAGCTGGAAATAATGATTATAAAATAACTGTATTAAACATTGAAAAAGAAAAGTCAAATTATTCCAATATTAATTGTCTAATTGGTGATGCTACTAATTTAAATCAGTTTAAAAACAAATCCTTTGATATTGTTCATTCAAATTCTGTAATTGAACATCTCTATAATTTTGAAAATCAAAAAAAAATGGTATCAGAAATTATGCGAGTTGGAAAAAAACACATAGTTCAGACTCCTAATAAATATTTTTTCTTAGAACCCCACTATTTGCTTCCTTTTTTTGATATTATCCCTAAAAAACTTAAATACTTTATACTTACCAAAACAAAACTGAGCAGATTAAAAAAATGGGATAAAAAATTTGCTAGTCAATATATTGAAGAGATTAGACTATTAAGTTTAAAAGAAATGAAAGAGTTATTTCCAAATTCAAAAATTTACTTTGAAAAATTTTTAGGAATGAACAAATCCTTTACAATGCATAATTTTTAAGCATTTAGCTTCTCAAAAACCTCAATATACTGATCAACTATATAATTCCACTCATATTTATTTTTAAGTGCATTTTTAGATTTCTCTTTTAAATCTAAAATTTCTTTTTTATTAGAATCTGCATATTGAATTAGTTCTCTAACGGATTCTTTAGTTTTTTCAAAAAAAAGTCCATACTTCCCATTTTGCAATACCTCTTTATTAAAAACTGTATTTAATGCTAAAACTGCATTTCCAAATGAAAGAGCTTCTATAAGTGTTGGATTGGTTCCTCCGTACTGATGCCCATGTAAGTAAGCATATGCATTTTTAAAAAGATCACAAAGTTCCGCTTGATCCTTTATTAATCCAGTGAATATTATGTTTCCACTTTCTGTATTGGTTAAATTATCTTGAAACTTATTTTTAAAAGGATTGTCACCTACAATAACTAGTTTTTTATTTGAACTAGAAAGCTTAAATCCATCAACTAAAATATCCCAATTATTATCAGGAATTAATCTTCCAACAATTAGATAATAATCTAATTTTTTTAGCTTTAGTTTATCATGAATCTTAGAGGCTTTATCTGTATTTTCTTTTGGACCGTATGCAATAACTTTAGAGTCTTTCCCAAAAAGCTCCAAGTATATTTTTCTCATCTCCTCTGCATCATTGATGATTTGATCATAAAAAATTGTTGCCATTCTTGCTGCAAACTTATAGTACCTTGCTCCAATTCCTTTCCATTTAGGTCTCAACCACTCTAGACCATCAACATTAATCACAGTTTTTTTATTAAAAAGTCTAGTTATAATTCCAAATGGACCATTAGCCGCATTAACCACAAAAATTATATCATAGTCACTAAAGCAAGCATTTAAAATTGAAAAGAAGGAATGACTTAACTGACTTAGAGATTTAGTATTTACTCCTCTAATATATTTTAAATTTATTCCATTAACTACTTTAGGCTTTTTATTAAATAAAGTATCATGGCAATAAACCGTAACCAAAACATTTTTTTTTACTAATCTTTCGCTTAACTCTTTGACAAAAGTTTCGTATCCACTATATACATAAGGATACCCTCTTGAGCCGATTATTGCGATTTTCATTTAAAGATTTGATGGGTTTTTCCAATAAGAATATAAACCTTTGTCAAGTTCATAAGAAGGCCATATAAACTGATTTCTTTTTGGTTGATTTTGAGCCCACCTCCACATTTCAGATAGACCTTTCTTTAAATCAGTGTCATGATTAAAACCCAAAATATCTATTGATTTTTGGAATGTTGGAATTGCATGTTCAACCTCGTGACGACCCTCAAGAAAGATCGTTTTACCATCTCCAATAACATCTTTTAATGTCTTATTAGCTTCTAAAATCAAAACTGATTTAATTCCTCCTAAATTTATAATTTCTTTTGAAGCTAAAGGTTCAACTGCAGATTTCCATAAGGGCTCTAAAGAATCATCTATATACGAAAACGCACGCGTCTGTTTACCACTTCCAAAAATAGTCATGGGTTTATTATTCAAATGCTGATACATCCATATACCTAAAACATTTCTGTATTTGTCCCAAATATTTTGTTTAATTCCATACACGTTATGTGGTCTAATTATACACCAATCTAATCCGTGTTGTTCTCCTGCAATTTTAATATCCATTTCACATGCATATTTGGCAACACCGTACGGATCAATTGGACAAGGAGTTTGCGATTCATCAAAAATTTTCTTTTCTCCGTGCCCATAAACAGCCATAGTTGAAGTAAAAACTAATCTTTTTACATCATTAATTATACACTGGTTTACAATTCGGGCAGTTGACTTTAGATTGTTATCATAATTAAATCCTCTTATAAAAGGAGAAAGACCCTCTGCAGCATAGGCCGCAAAATGAAAAACATAGTCAAATTTATATTTTTTAAAAATTTCAAAAATAGAATTTGAAACTAGATCTAACTTGTAAAAAATGACTTTAGAGTTAACATTGTCAATATATCCACCAGAAAGATTATCAATTCCAATAACGTTAACTTCAGGCTTATTTTCAATTATCCAATCAGCCAATCTACTTCCAAGGAGTCCAGCAACTCCAGTAATCAATATATTCATATTGTCTTCAAATCTAAAACATAAATATTACTCAATGAAAAATTTAAGTATTTTTTTGTTAAATTTTTCTTCCGAAAATTGTTTTTTAATGTAATTAGTTGAATATTGTTTTTTCATGTCAACAAGTTTTTTATTGAAAATATATTTAGCAATTTCTTCACTTGCCATGAAAGCATCATCAAATGGTATTAACAATCCACCATTACCATGATCTAAAATTTCAACAGGCCCTCCAATACAAGTTGAGATAACTGGAAGCTCATGTTGAATAGCTTCAAAAATAACAGTGGGTAAAGGGTCAGGATTTATAGCGCCGTGCAAAAGAAAGTCTGATTGATTCATATACTTGGAAATATTAGAATCAAATCCTTTAAATAAAATATTTTTTTCAATACCTAAATCTTTCGACATTTGCTTCAATACATTCTCATAGGACTCATAACCTTTAAAAGTATCTCCAAGAAAAATAAATTCTGAATCAATATTTTTCTTTTTGATATAATTCGCAATTTCAATAATATACTTATGGCCTTTGTAGGGTAAAAGTCTGGCTATGGTTAAGAACTTTATTTTTTTTGATGGTCTCTTTGAAACAACTTCAATATTAATTTTGGGAACACCATTATATATATGCGTTAGAGGTTTACTTATATATTTTGACCAGTGACTTTTTACACTTTTAGAGACAACTATAATTTTTGAAGAAAACTTAGAAATCAAAAACCCCATAATCCTTAAATAAAAGTTGTTATTTGGAATTTCATGAATATGAACATAATTGGGAACTTTACATAAGAATGCAGAAATTCCAGAAGCTAAAATAATTGAGGTATTAGTGTAAATTACATCAATATTATTTTGTTTAACATATTTAACAATTTTGATTATTGAAAAGAAAATTTTAAAAAATCTGTCTAAAAGGCCTAAAAGACTAAAGTATTTTCTTCTAAAAACTCCAAAATTTAAATGAGTAGTTTTTATTTGTTTTTCATCAAAAAAATGATCTAGGGGACCTTTGTATGGTAAGAAAACATGAGTTTCATAACCATTTTTATTAAGCAGATCTATCACTTGAATTAATATTTTACTAGCACCATATAAATCGTTGGAGCTATGAAAGATTAAAATTCTTTTACTCATTTACTTTAATGATTTAAATAGTTTTTCATATGAACTCATAAAGTTATCACTTGAGAAGGTTTCTAGTCTTTTCAAACCTTTATTAATTAATTCTAATCTTAATTTGTTTGAGTTTATCAACAACTCAATCCTGCTTGCTAAATCTTTATGATTATTTTTTTCAAAGTATAGAACAGCGTCATTTCCAATTTCATTAAAAACCTTAATATCTGAGCAAATCACTGGTAATTTGTTAGAAAATGCTTCAATTATTGGTATACCAAATCCTTCATCGTTCGAGG